>OGCO01000007.1_pt1 | contig 298628 bp, 299 predicted proteins | sample 1570171 | NCBI WGS metagenome assembly OGCO01 (sample SAMEA4370583, study PRJEB24528) | human gut metagenome
GGAAAAGCTAGGATATAGTAAAGAAGAAGTAATAAAAATGACAAAAAGTCTGCCAGCAATATATAGTTATAGTATAGACAATATAAAACAAAAAATAGAAGATATGGAAAAGCTAGGATATAGTAAAGAAGAAGTAATAAAAATGACAAAAAGTCTGCCAACAATATATGGCCTAAGTATAGACAATATAAAACAAAAAATAGATTTTTATGATAGTATAGGATTGCATGAATTGGCAATAAATGATACAAAACAACTGATGCAAAGTGTGTCATTAAGTTATGCTAGGTATATGTTTTATAAAGAAAAAAGTATAGAAATAACTGATAGAAGCTATAAAAAACTGTTCATTGGTAAAAAGCAATTTCAGAAAGCATATGGAATAACAAAAGAGGAATTATTAGAAAAGTATGATTATCAAGCATATATACAGCAAAAGAAAACACAAGATTTAGGAAAAGAAACGCTGGAAATTCAAAAAGGAACATCATACATAAAGCAAACAGAGCAAGCAATGAATAATCAAGAGCAAATGTTGGAACAGAAAAATCAAGCTGACATAAACATTGATTAAACTACTCCAAATCTAATAAATTTAAAAAGTTTGTAAATAGCTATCTTTAAATCAAACAAAGGGGAGAAAATAATGTTTTTTTTAATAATATTAATAATTCTAATAATTTACTTTGCAAATAATAAAAAAAAGCAAACACAACCACAAACACAACAAATAGTAGAAAATCAAGAAGCAATTATTGAACCTGAGTATTTAAAAAGTGAAGATCAAATAATTGAAGACATAATAAACCAAGAGCTTCAAAAAAATAATTATGATGGAAATGATATAAAAGCAGTAGAGCATAAAAGATTAAGATTAACGATAATTTTTTCAATTTTAAATTTTATATTTGTAGCTCTAATATTTTTTCATTTACCAAAATATGTGTATTTATTGGAAGTAATAAATGTATGGGTATATCTTTATTTTATGAAAAAATACAATACTGTGCAATACATAAAAAAAGAGCTAAAAGCACGACCAGATGATGAAATATCAGATATTGTATCAAGTATAATAGCAGGTGGAACTGTAAATAAAAATAAAAAATTTATAGTATCAATATCATGTGTGGTAATTTCAACATTATTGCCATTATTGATATTTATAAATCCAATAATATTTTATGAACCATATGAAGATGGATACTCTGTAAGGTTTTATGCAACTGGTTTAACAAATTCTAAAACAATAACAATTCCAGAAGAGCATAATGGCAAACCTGTTCTTGGAATACGTGGAGATGCTTTTGCTAATATTTCATCTCTAGAGGAGGTAAATTTACCAGATACAATTAAAGAAATAAGAGGTAAAGCATTTAAAAATGATAAAAAAATTAACAAATATTAAATTGCCAGAAAATCTTACATATCTTGGCGGAGGAGCTTTTAAAAATTGTAAATCATTAAAAAGCATAACAATTCCAAAAGGAGTAACTGAAATAAATGGAGAAACATTTGTAAATTGTGAATCTCTTGATAGTGTAGTATTACATGATGATATCACATCAATACATGGAGAAACATTTATAAACTGTATTTCACTAAGAGAAATTAATTTGCCATCTAAAATAACAGAAATAAGAGGAAATACATTTCAATATTGTAGCTCTTTAAAAAAGATCGATATTCCAACTGGAGTAGTAAGAATAGGAGGACATGCTTTTGAAGGATGTTCAGATTTAGAAGAAGTTAATTTACCATCAACACTAAAAGAAATTGGAAGTTCAGCTTTTAGAGAATGCAGTAGTTTATATGAGATTACTATACCAAAAAATACAACATCTATTGCAGAAAACGCATTTAAGGACAGTCCAACAAATAAAAATTATGATGGAGTAGGAAGAAATATAAGAGATGTTTATAATAGTAATTATACAAAAAAACAAAACACTATAGTTGGAAATAATACTACAAACAATACTTCACAGGATATTATTAATCAAACACAAGATATAAATAAAAGAATGAATAACAGTTTAAATAATTTATATAAAAATCAACAATAAGGAGGAAAAATGGAACAGCCAAAATTTATCCATTTATTATATGTGCCAACAATGGCTTGTAATATGCAATGCAAATATTGTTATTTAGAAGATAACACAAAAGATGAAGATACAAAATATACACCTATTGAAACACTAAAATATGCGGTTGATAAATTAAAAAAAGATAATATAGTTCCATTTAACATATCTCTTCATGGAGGAGAAGTAACAGCTCTTAGCAAAAATGATTTTGAAGACTTAATTAAATTCATATCAAATTATTATAATACAAACAAAACCTTGATAGAAAGCAATAATTTTAAAGTTGGAAAGCCACATATAAAAACAAATTTATATGATTTAGATAAGCATTTAGAAACAATAAAAAAATATAATGTATCAATAAGTGGAAGCTTAGATTTACCATTTTCGTTACATGATAAGTTTAGAGTAACAAAAGCAGGAAAATCAACATTACAAAAAATATTGCAAAATATTCAAAAATTAAGTGAGCTTCCAAACAGTAAAAAAGTGTCTGCAACAATATTTAAAGAGCATTTTGAATTAATAGATGAAATTATAAATGATATAAAATTTCTTGATGAAAATACACCTCTTGATATGAATGATTTTAATTTTATGATAGGATTTGACTATAATTCAAATGGATTACTAACACCGCTAACTGAAAATGAACAGGTCGAATTTTTTAATAGAATGCATACAGAATTTGATAATACAAATCTAGATAAAGGCGTAAATGGAGCGTGGTTTAACGAGTTTGGACCTGAGTATTGTACAAATTGTGACAATTGCGGAGAAAAGTTCTTTTTATTAGAAAGAAATGGAGATATATATTCTTGTGTGCGTGGTCAAAAGCATAAAGAGTTTTACTATGGAAATATCTACAAAGATTCTGTAGAAAAAATAATGCAAACAGCTCGTATGAAAATATTTAATATGCATAATCAACTACCATTTAATGAAGAATGTGCAAATTGTGGATATTTATATTTGTGTAAAACTGGTTGTCCATTTGTTAAAAATGTATATAAAACTAATAAATCATATACTTGTAAATTACAACAAGAGCTATATAAAAATAGAAATTACGAGAAAAAGTTTGATGGAGAAGCGGAATATGATTATATATCAAAAATGCATCCAGACATAATGGAAAAATATATTCCAAAAGCAAATAATGATGACGAAATTAGTTTAGAAAATTTAATAAAACAAGATTCAAAATTAAAATATATTTATGATGAAAAATCCTTTTTATTAAAAGTAGATGAGCAAGAATATTGGCTTAAATCTCAAATATTAAAAAATACAAGAGATATATTATATATAACACCAGAAACAGATATTAAGCTATATATAAGAAAAAACATACTAGAAGAGCAAAGTCTATATCCGCAAAATAATTCACTATACATAATGTTATTAAGTGGAGATTTAATAAAATATGGTGATGAAGGTAGAATAAAACAAAAACATGTAATGACACATCAAGTGTTCAAAAATGTACTAGAGCAAACAAAATCGGAAAAAGATGGTTTTTATTGTTTTGATTTAAAAGATTTATTATATTTATATAGAAAATACATCTCAAAAGAAAATCCAAACAACATTTTTTTTACAACAAGCGATTTAAGAGATTATCATTACACAAAGCAAAAAAACAATGCTTATTATCACATAAAAGCAATAAATTTACCATTCCAAAACATAGAATTTTATTACCTAGATATGGAACAATAATAAAAAAACGGGGACGGTCCTTGAAATGTAAAATAATGGAATGTTAAAGTAAAAGTTTAAGCTAAATACTACTCGAAAGAAAGGAATGAAATTATATGAAGAATATAATACCAAAAACATACAATGAAGTAATTCGTAAAAAAAGATGTTATGATTTAACAAAATACTATATAATATCTGATGAAATACTAGTTGAAATATATAACTTCTTAAGCTCTGGAAATGACTGTAGAATAAGTGCAACAAGAAATTTAATAGCACTTTATAGAGGAAAAAATATGGAAAAAAGTATACCTGTAACTCCAAAATTATCATCATTTGACGGAATAAATTTATCTAATTCAGATTTTATTATAATTCCTCATTATACATCAAGTAGTGGAGGATCTGGAGGCTCCTCTTCAAATAATAATAATAACAACAACAATAATAATAACGGCTAAAATGGGGACGGTCCTGCTAAATCCAGCTTAAGAGTAAGAAAAAAGCGGGGACGGTCCTTAAAAAAGAAAAATAATATAGCAAGGGGCAGGCAATTATGATAGTTGAGAAAATTCACAATAAAAGACTTAAAGAGCAAGGAATAAGTATTTGCTCAAAATATAAATCAAATGATACTATATTAGAGCGTAATACTGATAAAACAAAAAGAAATGATAATATACAAAATGGTATATGTTTAGAAAAAGATTATTATAAAAATAATAAATTATTAATAAAAGTTTTTAATTTTGATCCAAGAATTAAATATACATATATGTCAACAAATAATGGAGAAAATAATATTACTTGTCCAAATTGTGGTAATACAAGCAAAGAAAATGAAATAGAAGATGGATGTCAATACTGTGGAACAAATTATAATATTGAATATTCAGATAAATCGCTGGGAACGAAATATCATTATGACAGAGTGCTACAAGGAAGCAATTACAAAACGATAACATTAGTAATAGACATAATAATAAGTGCAATATTAGTTATTACATATATACTCAAGACTTGTAGAACATTTAATATATATGATATTTCTAAAATAATTATAGGAACGATAATTGTAAGTTTAATATTATATTATCTTTTTTATATAATAGATGCAGTAGCAGTGACACTTCCAATAAAAATATACAAAGATGCTCAAAACAAAAAGCAAATGAAATTTTGGAAAAGAATGGAATCAATTGGAATTGATAAAAAAACATTTTACAATAATGTAAATTACGAGCTACAAAATTATTATTATGGAGAAAATAGTGAAAATAAAAATATAATAGATTACGATATAATTGATTATATATCATTAGATGAACAAATAGTAAAAAATAAAAAGATTCTCGTTACAATTAAAGCACAAATAAGAGAGATTGTGCTAAATCAAGGTACAATAAGTGAAAAAATACAAAAAAGGACATTTACATTCGAAAAAAGCAATGAGCAAATACCAGACTTAAAAGCAGGAAGCAATATAATAAGTTGCCATAATTGTGGAGCTTCAATAGATGTAACAAAAAGTAAATGTGATTATTGTGGAACAAAAATCAATGGATATCAACAATGGTATTTAAAATATTGTGACTGAGTAAAAAGTTAAAGTTACAATAAAAGGTTACAGCTGTTGCTCTAAAAATAATATACAATTAAAAGTATATCATAAAATAACCAAAAATCACTTTACAAAAACATATTAAGTTATATATAATAAGGATATAATAAATAAGAAAGGTGTTGATACAAATGAAAGAAGATATAAAAAACGTATTGTTAATGGGGCTAGGAGCAATATCATTGACAGGAGAAAAAGCAAGTGAAATAAAAAAAGAATTATTAGAAAAAGGTGAAGCTTTATACAAAGAAGGCTCTATAAAAAATGAAGAGCTAAAAAGAGACATTAAAGAAAAAATAAAAGACAACACAAATATTCAATATACAAGTGTAACAAAAGATGATTTAGTTGATATTATAAGCTCTATGTCAGATGAAGAAAAAGCTGAACTTACAGAGTTACTAAAATCAAAAAAAGAAGATAACACAGAATGTAAGGATGAAAAATGTGGTTGCGAATCTTCAAATGATAGTGAAGAAGAAAAACAAGACGAAAATAATGATTAATCTTAAGAAAAAATTAGAAAAAGGTAGATAATATGAACGAAAAAACAAGGTTTATAGAAATCATTTCGATACTAAAAAATAGTGCATTAATAAGAGGTTTCACACCACAAAAGTTGTGTGAAACCATTATAAAATTAGGACCAACATTCATAAAAATAGGCCAAATTATGTCTAACAGATATGACTTATTGCCTAAAGAATATTGCGATGCACTAGCAAATTTAAGAGCAAATGTAACACCAATGGATTTTAAAGAAGTCAATCAAATATTAAAAGAAGAATTTGGAAATCCAAATGAAATATTTCAAAATATATCAAAAAATTGTATAGGTTCAGCTTCAATAGCACAAGTACACAAAGCAAAATTGAAATCTGGAGAAGATGTAGTAATAAAAGTTCAAAGAAGAAATATATATGAAATTATGTCAACAGATGTAAAATTATTTAAAAGAGCTATACGATTATTACATTTAAATTTATTAATTAAAATAGTCGATTTAAACAGTGTTTTAGATGAAATGTATAATGTTGCAAAAGAAGAAATGGATTTTGAAATAGAGGCAAAAAATCTTGAGGAATTCAGACAAAATAATTGCGACGTTGTATATATAGGTGTACCAAAAGTATATAAAAGTTTAGTAACAAAAAAAGTTTTAGTTATGGAATACGTAGAAGGTATAAATGTAACAGATAAACAAGAATTACTAAATAGTGGCTATGACTTAGAAGAAATAGGGTTAAAGCTTGCAAATAATTATATAAAACAAGCATTAGATGATGGATTCTTCCACGCAGACCCACATCCAGACAATATGTGCATACGTGAAGGTAAAATAATGTTTTTAGATTTAGGAATGATGGGAAGACTAAGTTCAAGAAATAAGCAATTATTAAAAAACGCAATGAATGCAATAGTAGCAAATGATACAACAGAGCTAGAGCGCATATTATTAAGTATATCAACAACAACAGGTTCAATAAATCATATTAAATTAAGAAATGAAATACAAAAAATTTTGGATAAAAACGTAAACGAAGATATTGAAAATATAAATATAGTTGAATTTATGAGTAGTGTAAGCAAAGTATTAAGAGAAAATAATATAAAACTAGACAAAAATATAACATTACTAATGAGGGGAATATGCGTAATAGAAGGAACGCTAGAGCTAATTAGTCCAAACATTAATCTAATAATGGTATTTGAAAACAAAATACGAGAAAATACGTTTGACAATGTTTTTTCAAAGGGAACATTAATGAACACAGGAAGAAATATAGTATCTGGAGTAAATAGCTTAGGTGAATTACCAACAGAGCTATTAAGTTTCGTAAAAGATATAAATAGAGGCGAAACAAAAATAGACATTGAAATGGCAAATTCAGACAAGCAAGTAGATAAACTAGAAAAAATGTTACATCAACTAGTAATAGGATTACTTGATGCAGCTGTATTACTAGGAGCGTGTATGGTAGATAACAAAATACTAAGAGCAATATATATAATATTAGGGACAATTTTTACAATATGGCTGTTTATTCAAATGGCCAAAGACCATTTTCATTCAGGATATTAATAAACAAGGGAACAACCTTGTTTATTTTAATTTTTGGATAGTGAAAAATAGGCAAAAAATTTTATAAGAAAATATAATCAATACTTGATAATAAAGCTAAAACAAAATATAATGTTGAAACTAGATGAAAAGTGTTATATAATATCAAATGTTAAAATAAAAAATAAATAAGAGGACGGTTAAAATGCAGAAAATTACAGAGATGAAAAGTGAAGACTTATTTAAATTTGTTGAAAATTTTATAAATGTAAAAATAGTAAAAAGTGGTGGAATAGTAAAAATATCATATTTTGAATTAAAAATAAAAATGAATATGGATGAAGAAGATATAGATAGATTTTTAAAATGTAGTAAAATAATTTTAGAAGACCAAAACTATAATGTATATCTATCAGGAGAGGAATTTGAATACGAAGGTAAAAAAAATAAGGTTGAAAACAATGAATTTTTAGTTGCAATAAAAATTGCATAATGAGAAAGTATAATTGAATGCAAAATAGATGGTACCTAGAAAACCATCTTATTTTATAGATGATAAATTACATAAAAGGTTGACACGATAGAAATTATTTTGGAGTTATGTAAATATAAATAATAAACAAGTAATAATAGAAAAAATAGTATGTTTTAAAATTAATTTATTGTGTTATTTTGAAAAGAAAATGTTATTGCAAAGTACAAAAAGGTATGTTATTATTTTTATATTGAAAAGATAGTAAATATATTAAAATATTAATAAGGGAGAGAAAGAAATGAAAAAGAGTGTTAGTATAATAATATTTTCATGTTTTATAATGATATTCATATTATCAGGATGTAGTAATAATAAAAAGGAAATACAAAAGCAAAGTGAAATTTTACAAACAAATTATAGTTATAAAAAACCTATAATTCCAGAAGGATTTCATACAGTAGAAACTGAAACTGCAAGTTGGAATAAGCAAGATGATGGAACAGTTGAAGGCTGGAATAATGGATTGGTAATAGAAGATGATAAAGGGAATCAATTTGTATGGGTACCTGTAAACACCGATGATTTAGATTATTATAAAGAAAAATCAATTAAAAATATTGATGATAGCATAATTAAAAATGGTGGATTTTATATATCAAGATATGAAGCAGGAGTTTCAGATGAAATGTCTAAAACGAATGAGAATATATCTGAAACAAGTAATGATATTGAAGATGTTCCAGTAAGCAAACAAAATATAAGACCGTGGAATTATATAAATTGGAATAATGCAAATAAAAATGCAGAATCTATGTATAATACTGATAAAATGAAGAGCAATTTGTTAACTACAACACAGGCAAAAATTGTTGATTATTGGTTAGAAAAAGCAGGTTTCAATGTAGCTTCAGATAGTTCAACTTGGGGAAATTACAGCAATGTTGATAAAGAAATAAATGGCTTAGCTTCGTCTGATTTTGGTAAAAATTATAAAGAAACATCAGGAAAATTTGGTGGAAATATTATTAATGCAACAGGAACAATAGAAAAAAATAAATCAAATAATATTTATGATTGGGCTGGTAATTTATGGGAATATACAGATACACCATATGAACAAACAGAATATTATATTTCTCATGGTGGATATTATGGAACATCTGGAAATATTTCACCAGCATCATTCATTAATGCATTCACAGGAGATGCATCAAGTAAAGTTGGATTTAGAATTTGTTTAAATATAGTATAGAATAGACAACATGCTAAATGCAGAATTAACAGAACATTTTGCCTACGAAGAATAGTTACTGAAAAAGAACAAAAAGATATTTCAAATATAGGAATTAAAATAATAAGAATATATGTAATAGGAGTTATGAATAGAAATCCCCGTGGCTTAGCCACGGGGATTTTTTACGAATAACCAAAATATATTAATGAAAAATGATTGGTGTTAGAAATTAAGATAAATCATATATGTTTATTATCTAATAAATAATAGTATATAATAAATATCTTTTAGTAATGATTTATTAATAGGTTAAGTTGAAAATTCTACATTATATTAATCAATAAAACAATACAAATTCTACTTATTATGTTTTTCCTTTTGATTGAAAAAACTTATTAAATCTAGAATCATTTGCTGATTTTCTACAGATAATGAATAAAATGCAGCTAATTCTATATTGCTCTTTTCGATATCGAAGTATATATATTCACTTAATAAATCATTGGGAGTTATATTGTAAATATTGCAAAGTTTTATTAATGTATCAATACTTCCTTTTGTTTTATTACGTTCAATGTCACTTATATATCTAGGACCTAAGCCTAAATATTCAGCAACTTTTTCTTGTGTTAGTCCCAATGCTTCTCTGGCTTTTTTTAACTTTTGACCATAATTTACGTTTTGTTCAGATTTTTTATTATTCATTTAATCACCTTTTATAATATATAACATTATTTTAAAAACAAAAATGAACTTACATACGAATAATGTCGGAATAATGTTTGATTATATTTTATAATTCTAGTATTTTCAATATAATTAAGAAATATTCAATAAATGTAAAAATGACAAAATTCGATATTTTATATAAAAATTCGCACAAAAACCGAAAGAACGTGGAATTAATATTGACAAAAACTAAAAAATAACATTATAATCTATATGTAAAATGATTTAGGCTATAAAATAGGTTATTGATATAAAAGCCTTTTGATTTTTGGCGAAGAAAGGATTTGAAAAAAATGAGTTTTTTTGTTATTGAAGGTGATAATGGTACTGGTAAGGATACGTTAGCCTTAAAACTACAAAAGAAATATGGATTTAGGATTATTACTAATGAAGAAGATATTGTACAACTAAACAGAGATGCCAAAAAATATAATGGAAAACAAAGGGTAAAAAAATTTTTAGAGTATGGTGCGATATGTAGTAAAAAAGTTAGAAATTCAGATCAAAATTCAATATTAGTGCGATATTGGATAAGTACTCTAGCAGCTGCGTATGCAGATAAAATTTTTACATATGAAGATGTATGTAAGATACAAGATGAAATATGTTCAGGGTTTTATAAGCCAGATGGTATAATATGCTTATCATGTGACTTTGAAAAAAGAATAGATAGAATTGAAAGAAGAAAATCAGATGATTTTGATGATATTACTATAGAGAGAAATCAGAGATACAGATGGTTTTTAGATAAAATCCAAAGAAGAATTAATATAGATTGGGTTAATATAGATACATCTGATAAAGATGCAGAACATGTTTTTCGAGAAGTTTGTAAATACTTGGATGAAAAAGAATATGATTTTGAAAGATAATATTCTATTCAATAATAATTTTATTTTATTATATAAATTTAAAAATAGGAGGTTTTATTATGGAAATCGAAAGAAAATTTGCAGTATTAAGAATGCCAAAAAAATTAGAAAATTATGAATGTGAGGAAATAGAGCAAGGATATTTATGCATAAAGCCAACAGTGAGAATAAGAAAAGCAAACAATGAATATACACTTAACTACAAATGGAAACAAAAAGGGTTAGAAGAAAAAGATGCAATACAAAATATTGAATATACAATGCCTCTAACAGAAGAAAACTATAATATCTTATTAGGGAAAATCTAAAATTTTTTGATAAAGAAAGATAGATATATAATACCAATTAATAATGGATTAATTGTTGAGTTGGATGTTTTTCATGGGAATCTAGAAGGATTAGTATTTGCGGAAGTTGAATTCCCAGATATAGAAACCGCAAGGACATTTATTAAACCAGATTGGCTAGGAAAAGATTTATGCTTTGATAAAAGATTTGATAACACAGTATTATCAAAAGTAGAAAAATATACTAGCGAATACGACCCGAATAGTGAGAAAAAAATGGAGGAAGAGCATGAGGAAAGATAATACTTATTTAATTTAAGATTTTAAAATACATGATTAAATGTATTTTAAATAAATAATTAATGGAAGGGAGAATTATAATGGACAAAAATGTAGAAGAATTTATTGCAAGAAAAGACGAAAGAAAAAATAGTGCAAATGCGAAACTAAAATTACTAGTTTATGGTGTAAAAGATAACCCAGAAATCTTTGAAAAATATCAAAGTTTATTTAAAGAAGAACATTATGCATATGACAATGGAAATTGGGAGGTAGATAAAAATAGATTAACACCATCAGAGGTATTATTACCTGGAGGTATAGTTTCAAAATTACATATTAGACCAGATTCACCATTAACATTAGTTTTAGAAAATGATAAGTTGTACATAAAGAATGAGAAAGAATACTTATCAGAATTTACTTTTATACCAAGACCAAATTTTTGGGATTATAAAACTAGCAAAGGAACACCTACTAAAAAATTGGCACAGCTATATGGACTTAATTGTATGAATATAAATATTTTTTCAGGTTGTGAATTTCATAATGTTGGTTTACCTTGTAAATTCTGTTCTGTTAAGAATGCGGTAAGAAGAGACGACCCCGTTGAAATAATAAAATCCCCAGATGAATTAGCAGAGGTTTGTGAATTTGCAACAAAGTATGATGATTATAATTACATAATAATAACAGGAGGTTCACATTTAAATACAGATGAAGAGTTTGATAAACATATGGAGGTAATTAAAGCAGTAAAAGATAAATTAAAATGGAATGGAAAAATAAAAGGAAATGTTGCAATGATGCCTCCTAAAACAATAAGTAAACTTAAAGAATTGTACGACATTGGTGTAGAAAATCCGAGTTTTAATATGGAAGTTTGGCCAAAAAGTAATTTTGAGAAAATTTGTCCAGGAAAAGAAAAATATGTAGGTTTTGATAATGTAGTGGAATCTCTTCTTTATTTAAGAGATATATATGGAGACGGAAAAGTGTGGTGTAATTTTGTTGCAGGACTTGTTCCATTAGAGGATATGAAAGCTGGATTTAAGTTTATGGCTGAGCACGGTATTGTTCCAGGTGCAAACATCTATCATGCAGAGGTTGGCTCTGTAATAGGAAAGAGATTAGGAAGAATAGATGAAGAGTATATATTAGAATTATATAGGTATGCATCTGAATTATATCATAAATACAATTATAAGCCATTCTTTGATGCAGGAGTTTTAAGGAATAGTTTGGCAAATGAAGTATATGAAGGTTTGTTATAATGAAAAAAATATTATTTTGGGCTGGTAGAGGTCAGAATTTAAAAATATTAGAAAATTTTAGAAACGAATTGATAAAAGCAGGATTTAAGATTGAGTATATTAATATAAAATATGATGAAGGAGAACTTTTGCCAAATAAATGGAAACAAGTTTCAGACAATAATGCAGATTGGTGGATAGGAATAAGTCTGGGTGCAGCATTACTATATTACAGTGCAAATTATGCAAAGGAAAATAAACCAAAAAGAATAACACTTATAAATCCGTTTTCGTCTAGAAAAATTCTATCAGAGGAAAAAGGTTTTGACCTGAGCAACCAATGGGAGTTTTCTCCAAAAAATTGTATGCTAAATATTGATAATATGGATGTTGTTTTATCTACATATGATACAAAGATACCGATGTATCACGGTATTGAATTATTAAACAAAACAATTTGCAATAATAAGAAAATTGTGTTTGTCGATAGTAATCATACTATAGATAATATTAATGCACAAATTGAGCTATCAGATATTTTAATAGAAAATGAAAGTTCGAATGGGGGTAATGATAACGAAAGGTATAACTATTGCAACATTTATAAGTAATAATGAAAAAGATAGTAAAGAGATTTATGATGTTATACACTTCTTGGAAAACAATTTCAATGATATCGAAGTAATAGTATTTAGCGACTATGATATTAAAAATAAATCATATAGAAACATTGTAACTCCACAAATGACAAAATATAGAAGAATAAAATTATTATTAAAAGAAGCAAAATATAATGATATATTATGTTTCGATAATGATATTATAATTGATAGGGCAAATATAATAAAATTCATTACAGATTGCGTTAATAGAGAGTATAGTATAGCATGGGGAAAAGTAAAAGCTAGAAAAATTAAAGGATTTGTTCCTAAGCTGATAAATATCGATAAAAACCTTTCACATAATTATATAAGACCTTTTTTATGGAATATAAAGTTAGGAATAAGTCTGCCAGGACAAATTTTTATGATAAACAAACAGTATTTTTTTAAGAATTTACCAGATATTGATACTGTATATGATGATTTGATGATTGGAGCAGTTGTAAGAGAATATAATTTACCAATTTATTTTGTAAAGGACGTGCTTGGATATGAAAGACCAAAGGGAAACATTTTATTACTTATAAAACAAAGGATAAGGTGGGCAAAGGGATTAGCTGAAACAATTATTTTTAATAGAAAAAACAAAGTATTACCATACATTCTTTTACACGCATTCTCGTTTAATCTTTTATGGGTACCTATTTATATACTTATATATTATTGCATTAGAATGAATATATTATGTGGAATATTTATTATTCTAAGTATTGCCTATGCTTTAACTGACAATAAAATAAAGGATATATTCTGGTCATTTATGTATATGATTATTTTTCCATTTATATACATTATATGGGGGATTGCTTTATTGGTTAATTTGATAGGCATACCAATAAAATCGGAATTTAGATGAAAGGAATAAATATGGACGAAGATTTTAGAAAATTATTAGACGAAGCTAAGAAATATGCACAAAAAAGAGTTTTGAGTGAATATGCATATTGTGGACATGTGACATGTGCTCTAATGAGTGAAAAAGGAAATATTTATAGCGGAATTAATATAAATTCAAAATGTGCACTTGGAAATTGTGCTGAACAAGCAGCAATATTAGATATGCTAAAACATGGGGAAAGTGAGATAAAAAAAATTGTTTCGTATTCTGTCAAAGGGTGTATATACTCTCCTTGTGGAAAATGTAGGGAATTGATACGTATGCTAAATCGTAATAATTTAAAAACAAAGGTCATGGTTGCCGAGGATAGATGTTGTACGATTAAGGAATTATTGCCTGAAATATTTGAAAGAAGAGATTGTAAGAATGAAAATGAATAAAAATAATATTAAGATTATAGTTTTAACAGGGGGGCCTTGCTCTGGAAAAAGTGAAGGAGTGAAAGAACTAAAAAGAATTCTATCAGATTCAGATTACAAAGCTATTACTATTCCAGAGCTTGCAACAGAAATGAGACAAAATGGGTTCATATGTTCAGAAGGCACTGTATCAAAAATTGATTTTCAAAGAGCTATTTTTGAAATGCAAATTTTTAAAGAAAATTTATATAAAAATGTTATGGAAAAAAGTGGACAAGAAATGATATTACTTTTAGATAGAGGTCTTCTGGATGGTAAAGTATATTTGTCAGATGATGAATTTAAAGAAATATTAGATATTCATCGATTAAGTGAAAAAGATATTTTAGATAGATATGATGCTGTATTTCATATGCAAAGTACTTCAGTTGGAAATGCTGAATTTTACGATAAATCAACTAATCAGTACAGATTTTCTAGCCCGGAACAAGCGAGAATACAAGAGCATAAAACCATTGAAACATGGAGCAAACATGCAAATTTTCATTTTATTCCAGTCGAAAAAGACTTTAAAACAAAAATTCAAAAACTTAAAGCACTTGTGTTTAAAGAATTGGAAAATAAAATCTAAAGGAAGATTTATTGCCGATATTAAGGTAAAACGTAAAAATGTTTTAAGGAGGGGAAAGATGAGAAAAGTAGTAACAACATATATCAATCCAGATATGGATGGAATATCATTAATGTATGCATATACAGAATTTCTAAGAAAAAAGAATGAAAATGCTGAATATTATTTTGAAGGAACAATGAAGAAGGAAGCAGAAATTGTATTAAAGACGTTTAATATAAACCTAAACAATATTGCAAAAATCGAAAATGACGATAAAATTGTTTTAGTAGATACAAATTACTTATCAAAAATTTCAAAAAATATAAAACCAGAAAATATTGTTGAAGTTATAGATCATCACAACAAAGAAAGTTGGCTAGCAGAAAATCCTAATATAAAAACGCAAATAGAACCAATTGGGGCAGCAGCTACATTGGTAGCAGAAAGATTTAAAAACGAAGATATAGATATTTCAAAAGAATCAGCCATTTTATTGTATTACGGAATCATATCAAACACTATGAATCTAAAAATTAAATTAACAAGTCAAAGAGATATTGAAATGGCTAAATGGCTAAAAAGTAAAGTACCAGAAATAACAGATGAAATCACAACAGAAATATTTATTAAAAAATCTCAAATAGGTGACAATTTAAGGATTGAAATGGAAGTTGAGTCCAAAGATCAATTCATGACTATTTCATGGTCAATTGGACAACTTGAGATTGCTAATGTAGAAAATTTTTTGGACAAATATGAAAATGATATCAGAAAAATACTTGATAGGGTTTGTGTAGAAAATAATGTTGATTATATATCTGTAAATTGTATGGATATTATCAATGGTTATAGTGTTATTATTGCTAGAGATGAGAAAACTGCTAAAGTTATTTATGATGCAGTAGGATATGAGTTTAAAGATTTAAAAGCCAAAACAGATGAATTGGTTAGTAGAAAAGAAATAGTGAATGTTGTAAGAAAAATGTATAAGAAAAACTTATAAATTAGTATAGGTCATATAAACTTAATTGAGAGCGCATCGGAAAGGCTATGTAAACTTTACGATGCGCTCGAACTATCTTGTTTTTTTGTTTTAAAGATGTTATAAATATATTATATTTATTTAAGTTTATATAACTTTATTTAGTACTATTCAGTTTAAAAAATAAAGTTTGTGACCCAATTCGTGTACAGACAAATTATGTATATAATTTTTTATATAAAAAGACAGCTTACACGAATTTGTTCGTATAATTACACGAAATTGTTCGGTTGATAGTAATCACTTTTTAGGGTCACAAAAGGAGGAAATATGTTCAAATTAGTATCAAATTATAAGCCAACAGGTGACCAACCACAGGCAATAGAATATCTATCAAAAGGAATACAAGAAGGTAAAAAATTCCAAACACTTCTAGGAGTTACAGGCTCTGGAAAAACTTTTACAATGGCAAATATAATACAAAAAGTTCAAAAGCCAACATTAATATTAGCTCATAATAAAACACTAGCTGGACAATTATATAGCGAATTCAAAGAGTTTTTCCCTCGGAAATAGTGTTGAGTATTTTGTGTCATATTATGACTACTACCAACCAGAAAGCTATATTCCATCATCAGATACATACATAGAAAAGGATGCATCTATAAACGATGAAATAGATAAATTAAGACATTCAGCAACATTATCACTATTCGAACGAAAAGATGTAATAATAGTAGCATCTGTGTCATGTATATATGGTTTAGGAGACCCAATAGATTACCAAGGAATGATGTTATCATTACGTCCAGGAATGGAAAAGGCAAGAAATGATGTAATGAAAAAACTAGTAACAATGCAATATTCAAGAAATGAACTAGACTTTAAAAGAGGAACATTCAGAGCAAAGGGGGATGTACTAGAAATATATCCATCATCACAAAGTGAATCAGCAATAAGAGTTGAATTTTGGGGAGATGAAATTGAAAAAATACACGAAATAAATCCACTAACAGGGAAGAGCATAGGGCTTCGATCTCACGTGCTAATACCACCAGCGTCACAATATGTAACAAGCAAAGAAAAGCTTGAAAAAGCTATTGTTACAATAGAAGAAGAGCTTAAAGAGAGAGTAGCATATTTCAAATCTCAAAACAAATTGATAGAAGCACAAAGAATAGAGGAGCGTACAAATTTTGATATAGAAATGATGAAAGAAACTGGATTTTGCCAAGGAATAGAGAATTATTCAAGACACATAAGTGGAAGACCTGCAGGAAGTCCACCATATACATTATTTGATTATTTTCCGAAAGACTTTTTACTATTGATAGATGAATCTCATGCAACAATTCCTCAAGTAAGAGCAATGTATAATGGGGATAGGGCAAGAAAGGAGTCATTGGTAAATTATGGTTTTAGACTTCCATCAGCATTTGATAATAGACCACTAACATTCCAGGAATTTGAGCAAAGAATTAATCAAGTAGTATTTGTAAGTGCAACACCAGCTGATTATGAAAAAGAGCATAGCAAAGATAATGTTGTAGAGCAAATAATAAGACCAACTGGTTTACTAGATCCAAAAATAGAAGTAAAACCAGTAACAAACCAAATAGATGATTTAATAGAGCAAATACACAAAACAGTAGATAAACAAGAAAGAGTATTAGTAACAACTCTTACTAAAAAGATGGCAGAAGATTTAACAGCATATTTAGCCAGTCTTGATATAAAAGTAAAATACATGCATTCAGATATAAAAGCTCTTGAAAGAATGGAAATAATAAGAGATTTGCGTTTAGGAGTTTTTGATGTACTAGTAGGAATTAACTTATTAAGGGAGGGGCTAGATATACCAGAAGTATCATTAGTAGCAATACTAGACGCAGATAAAGAAGGTTTCTTACGTTCAGAAAGATCACTAATACAAACAATAGGTCGTGCAGCCAGAAACACAGAAGGTCATGTAATAATGTATGCAGACGAACTAACCGATTCAATGGAAAAAGCAATACACGAAACCAACAGAAGACGTGAAATACAAATGAAATACAATGAAGAGCACGGAATAATACCACAAACAATAAAAAAATCAGTAAGAGATGCAATAAGTGCAAAAATAGTAGAAGAAGCATCAACACAATATAATCTAGATAAAGACACAAACATACAAGATGTAATAAACAAATTAACAGATGAAATGTTAAAACACGCAGCAGCAATGGAATTTGAAAAAGCGGCAGAATTAAGAGACAGAATAAAAGAGCTAGAGAAATTAGTATAAATAAAAAATAGTTTAGCACATGTCGGCTAAACTATTTTTTATTTATACTACAAACAACATAATGAGTTGACACGCCTAAGATTATGATTGAAACAAAGTAACGTAAAAAGTTGACACCATAGAGATTATTTTAAAATTATGTCCACCAAAGTGCCCAAAATCTAATACGAAACTAAATACAAAAGTATATAGAAAAATAGTATCTATGGTTTTTAGAATGCAATTTTATTTTGTCAAAATAAAATTTGACAAAAAATGGACACTGCTATATAATAAAAAAATCATAAAGAAAGGAGAAATAACCTATTTTGTACGTGTAAACTCACCTTCTATATAAATATAATGAAGGTAGGCCAAAAGGAGGTAGACTATGTCTAACTTTTCAAATTGGGAATTGAATCATGAATTCGTACCCCAAGTTGGAATTTTATTACCAAATGGGAATTTTGAATCAAATGAAGGTCAAGGTCACCCAAAGCATGCAATGACAATATGCCAAAAATTAAAAATTGATATTCCAAGCGGCATTAATCCAGATGATTTCTTGATAATGTCTGGAGCTGCAATGATTGCAACTTACGACGCTTTCAAAAAAAAGCAAATTAAAATTGCAAAAAATAACCCACATTACAAAGAAATGTCAAAAATAATAAACACCTATGTAAATCATGGTTTTGATGTAATTGAAGGTTGGGATATGAATTTGGAATATCAAAAGAAGTTAGATGAAGCACTTGAATTATTAAAAAAAACGATAATTGAAGAAACTTTTATTATCAGAATACCACAGAAATATCAAATATTTCAAGGAGGCAATTGCGATGTATAGAAACAAATTAGGCTTCATTATAAAAGATGATTTTTATCCTATAACAGGAAAAGGTCATGATGGCACAGCAATGGAAATAATAAGTTCTCATGGATGGTTGAGTGAGTACCATAATTATAATCGCTCTGATCCTAAAGATTTTCTTATTTTTAAGAAAGGTGCAATTCAGCTTGGTTCGTCTGGAATTTCAAATCAAATAATTTATAGCTCTTTGAAACACAGTAGAAGAGATATAGAGAAAATTCAAAAAAAGTACGATTTGCATATGTATAAGATAATTGCTTATTAAGTACTATGTAAAGAACACACGGAAAGGTATATTTGAGTAAAATCAGATGTACCTTTTTTGTTTAAAATAAACATATCCAAACTATTGTTTTATATAAAAAAATATTGTATAATACATAAAGTGTTTATAGAAAAATAAAACATATATCTACAAAATTCATAAGGGGGCAATTCTATGAATGACAAAATAGTAATAAAAGGTGCGAAAGTACATAATCTAAAGAATATAAGCCTAGAAATACCAAGAGATAAATTAGTTGTAATAACAGGACTTTCTGGATCTGGGAAATCATCACTAGCATTTGATACACTATATGCCGAAGGTCAACGAAGATATGTAGAAAGCTTATCATCATATGCAAGACAATTCTTAGGATTGATGGAAAAACCTGATGTAGAATCAATAGATGGATTATCTCCAGCTATTTCAATAGATCAAAAAACAACATCAAAAAATCCAAGATCTACAGTTGGAACTGTAACTGAAATATATGATTATATTCGTTTATTATATGCAAGAATTGGTATACCACATTGTCCAAAATGCGGTAAAAAAATAGAAAAGCAATCAATAGATCAAATAATAGATAATATAATGAACTTAAAAGAAGGAACAAGAATACAAATATTAGCTCCTGTAATAAGAGGTCGAAAAGGTGAATACAAAAAATTACTAGAAGACTTTCAAAAAGAAGGATTTGTAAGAGCTAGAATTGATGGCGAAGTATACGAATTATCTGATGACATAGATATTGACAGAAAGAAAAAACACACAATAGAGCTAATTGTAGATAGACTTGTTATAAAAGAAGATATACGAGGTCGTTTAACTGAATCTGTTGAAACAGCTTTAAAACATGCTAATAATTTGGTAGGAGTAGATGTTGTTGGAGGAGATCCACTTTTATTTAGCCAAAATTATGCATGCCCAGATTGTGGAATAAGCTTTGAAGAGCTAACACCACGTATGTTTTCATTTAATAATCCATTTGGAGCGTGTCCTGAATGCTCTGGTATAGGATATGTAATGAAAATGGATGAAGATTTAATAATACCAGATAAAAATAAAACATTATATGATGGTGTAAAAGCTTTTGGTGCAAGTACAATGAAAAGAGGCGACACCATGGCAAAAATGTATTTTGAAAGTATTGCTAAAAAATATGACGTCGATATTAAACAACCAATAAAAAAGCTTCCTCGTAAGTTTTTAGAAAAGATATTATATGGAACAGGTGATGAAGAAATAGATTTTAAATATAAATCATCAGCTGGAACACGAAAATTTACAGCACCATTTGAAGGTGTAATACCTACATTAAATAGAAGATACCAAGAAACAAAATCACAAGGTATGAGGGACTTTTATGAAATGTATATGAGTAGTAGTCATTGTGATGCTTGTAATGGTTCAAGATTAAAACCAGAAAGTTTAGCAGTAACAGTAGGTACAAAAAACATAAATCAATTAACAGATATGCCTATAAATAAAATAAAAGAATATTTAAATAATTTAAAACTAAATAAAACACAAGCTATGATATCAGAGCTAATACTAAAAGAAATAGACCAAAGACTTCAATTTTTAATAGATGTAGGACTGGAATATTTAACATTATCAAGATCAGCAGGAACTCTATCAGGAGGAGAAGCTCAACGTATTCGTTTAGCAACACAAATAGGCTCTGGACTAACAGGAGTATTGTATATATTAGATGAACCAAGTATAGGTCTACATCAAAGAGATAATGAAAGACTAATAGCAACACTAAAAAAATTAAGAGATTTAGGTAATACTGTAATAGTAGTAGAGCATGATGAAGATACAATGTATGCAGCAGATCAAATAATAGATATAGGACCAGAAGCGGGTGTTCACGGCGGAAATGTAATAGCACAAGGTACAGCAGAAGAAATAAAAAAGATACCAGAATCCATTACAGGACAATATTTAAGTGGTAAAAAGAAAATAGAAGTACCTAAAAAAAGAAGAAAATCAAATGGAAAATGTATTCAAATAGTAAAAGCATCAGAAAATAATTTAAAAAATATAAATGTGAAAATTCCATTAGGACAATTTGTATGTGTAACTGGTGTATCTGGATCAGGAAAAAGTACATTAATAAATGAAATACTATATAAAACAGTTGCAAGAGATTTAAATGGTGCTAATGAAAAGCCTGGTAAATGTAAAGAAATTAAAGGATTAGAAAACATAGATAAAATAATAAATATAGACCAATCACCAATAGGAAGAACACCAAGATCTAATCCAGCGACATATACAGGTGTATTTGATAGCATAAGAGATATATTTGCAAGTACAAATGATGCAAAATTACGTGGATTTGACAAAGGAAGATTTAGCTTTAATGTAACAGGTGGTAGATGTGAAAATTGCAATGGAGATGGATTAATAAAAATTGAAATGCACTTTTTACCAGATATATATGTTCCTTGTGAAGTTTGTAAAGGAAAAAGATATAATCACGAAACATTACAAGTTAAATATAAAGGAAAAACAATATCAGATGTATTAGAAATGACAGTAGAAGATGCGTTAAAATTCTTTGAAAATATTCCTAAAATAAAAAACAAAATCCAAACATTATATGATGTAGGATTAGGATATATAAAACTAGGACAACCATCTACTACATTATCAGGAGGAGAAGCTCAACGTGTTAAATTAGCTACAGAGCTATCTAAAAAAGCCACAGGAAAAACATTATATATATTAGATGAACCAACAACAGGACTACATATAGCAGATGTCCACAAACTAGTAGACATATTGCAAAGACTAGTAGATACCGGAAATAGTATAGTAGTAATAGAGCATAATTTAGACTTAATAAAAACAAGTGACTACATAATAGACTTAGGACCAGAAGGTGGAGAAGCGGGAGGAACAATAGTCGCTACCGGAACACCAGAAAAAATTGTACAAGTAGAAGAATCATATACTGGAAAATTTTTAAAACCATATTTAAAAAAGTAAAAATTGAATAGTAACATCATTAATCAAAAAATCACATACCTAGTCTTTTAAATACATTTTAGCTTAATTCCCTAAATAAAAAAATTATAATAAAATAAAAAGAGCATTTAGTGCAGAATATCCGCTTCTAAATGCTCTATATTTTATTTAACTATTCTTCTGAAGTATTTTCAGAGTTTTTATTACCACTCTTATTACCTTTTTTCTTTTTAGACATATAAAACACCTCCGTTCATACGAATATTTTGCACAAGACTTTGGAAAATATACATAATTTCTATTCAGAAGTAACAAAATAACTTGAAAAAGAATATATGTATGGTATAATTTGTAAAGCAAAAAGGACGGACAAAGTAGAAGTACAATAAAAAATCTCTAAAAATCAAACTTCAATTTTTTATCCTGTCCCAAAATTAAGGAGGAATGATTGAAAAATGAGTTATACATATATAAACAGAAAATTAGAAGAATTTAATAAATCTATTGAAAATAAAAAAATAGCTATAATAGGTATTGGAGTTAGTAATATTCCTTTAGTTGAATATTTTAGTAAGCATAATGCTAATGTTACTGTATTTGATAGAAAAACATTAGATAAATTAGATGAAAAAGCAATTGAAACTATAAAAAAATATAATATAGATTATTCATTAGGAGAAAATAATTTAAGTAAGCTTAAAGGATTTGATTATATATTCAGATCACCAAGTTGTAGACCTGATACAAAAGAGCTTGTAGAAGAAGCAAATCGCGGAGCTATTATTACATCTGAAATAGAAATGCTTATAAAATTATGTCCTGGAACAGTAGTTGGTATAACTGGTAGTGATGGAAAAACAACAACAACAAGTCTTACATATGCAATATTAAAAGAAAAAGGATATGATTGTTATTTAGGAGGAAACATTGGTATACCATTATTCACAAAATTAAATGAAATGACTCCTGAGTCTATAGTTGTATTAGAGCTTAGTAGTTTCCAATTAATGAATATGGAAGTAAGTCCTAAAATATCCGTTATTACTAATATATCTCCAAACCACTTAGATATTCATAAATCTTATCAAGAATATATAGATTGTAAAAAGAATATATTTTTACATCAATCTTCAGATGGTATACTTGTTCTTAATGCAGACAATGAAATAACAAGCAAAATGAAGTCAGAAGCTAATGGAAAAGTTATAATGTTTAGTAGTAAGCAAAAATTAGATAATGGTGTTATATATGATAACAAAACAATAAAATTCTGTGAAGATGGATTAAGAAGACATGTTATAGATGTAAAAAATGTTAAATTAAGAGGGGTTCATAACTACGAGAACATTTGTGCGGCTATTGCTGCAACCGCTTCTTTAGTAGATATAGATACACAAATAAAAGCAATTTCAGAGTTTTCAGGAGTTGAGCATAGATTAGAATATATAAGAACAATAAATGATGTTAAATGGTATAACGACTCAATAGGAACAAGTCCATCAAGAACAATAGCAGGATTGAATTCATTTGACGAAAAAATAGTCTTAATAGCAGGAGGATATGATAAACACTTAGACTATACACCTATAGCTAAACCAATAGTAGAAAATGTATCTGCATTAGTACTAGTAGGAGCAACAACAGAAAAAATATATGAAGCAGTAACAAAAGAGCTAAAATCTCAAAATAAAGAAATGCCAATAGTAAAATGTCAAACCTTAGAAGAAACAATAAAAATAGCAAATCAACTTGCGAAACCAGGAGAAGTAGTATTATTCTCACCAGCAAGTGCAAGTTTTGATATGTTCAAAAATTTTGCAGAAAGAGGAAATATTTTCAAGCAATTAGTAAATGCAATTTAATTTTAAATAATAAATAAGTAAGAAATTAGCATTCATACAATACTAATAATTATATAAATACAGGTTAAACTAGAGATGAACCTAAAATTCATCTCTTTTTGTTTTAGAAATAAAATGAAGATTCTTCTTAAATTAGAAAATCACGATTTTTTATATTTAAACATATACTATGTTAGGAGGTATAGTATATGTTTAACAATGAATACGAAAATTATATGAGAAGTGTTCTTGGGTATCCGATTTCTAATGATATAAGTACATACAATTTGTATAACAATAGTAGTAATCAATCATTTGATTATAATGATGGTTCAATGTATAGTTCAAGCAATTCTTATTTTCCGTATAGATCTGATAATATAAATGATACTAGCAAGTATGAAGAGCTATATCCGGAAATATACAAAATTTTAAAACCTATGATTAGTAAAGTATGTGATACTCCGAGTCGTAACGATTTTTCTAGTGAGACACTAGAAATTATGGCAAATGAAATTTATACTAATATTGAACAGGATATAGATGTAGTAAATATTAATGTTAATACTTCATCTGCTAAAGAAGCGGAATATAATAAAAATGAAAATTTATCTAGAAATATGAAAGTTACTAAATCTGATACTAAGAATGAGGAGACAAGGCAAGGTTGTTGTGGAAATCCTATGCTTAAAGATTTAATTAAAATTATGATTATTCAACAATTATTGCAAGGAAATAAACCACCTCGTCCACCAAGACCACCACATCCACCAATGCCAGGGCCAGGTCCTATGCCACCACATCCACCAAGACCTCCATATAGAGGATTGGAAAATCCTGACATATATGGCAATAATTACAGCTCTAGTCAATCATATCCATATTATAATAATTAATTTAAAATTAAAAAGATATACAAAAATTTGCTTGTATATCTTTTTTTATATTACACAAAATAAAAATAGTAAACAAAAATGTTTATTAATTTTATGTATGGTATGCAAGCAATAACAACTACTGTTTGTCATACCATCAGATGAAAGGAAAGTTTTTATTATGAAAGTTAAAGATTGTATGTGTGATAGTGTAGTTTGGTTAACACCAGAAACATCTGTTTGCGATTGTGCAAAATTAATGTGTGAACAACATATAGGAAGTATCCCTGTATGTGATAAAAATCAAAATGTAGTTGGTCTTGTAACAGACAGAGATATTCTTTTAAGAACTGTAGCTTGCGACAAAGATATAAACACTACTAAATTAAGTGATATAATGACAACAAATGTTTGCTGTTGTGATGCAAACAATGATGTAAATCAAGCAACAAAATTAATGTCAGAAAATCAAGTAAGAAGAATACCTGTAGTTGACAACAACAAAATAGTTGGAATATTAACATTAGGAGACTTAGCTAAAAATGAAGATATAACAAATCAACAAGTTGTAAATACTTTTGAAAATATATGTAACTGCAATCATAAAAATGCCGAATAAAAAGCAGTAACTAAAACAGAGACGGTCCTTGAGAAAAAATCAGGACCGTCCCAAAACTTATGTCAATGGGTTGTCAATGGGGACGGTTCTTTTTGACACACTAATAAAATTTTAAATGAATAAAAAAGTTTAAATAGAATAAAATAGTACTGGTGATATACATATGATGATTAATGTAAAAGATATAAAAAAGATAATTTATAAAATACTGATACTTGTTTTAACAATAGCTTTAATATGCTTAGGTTTTAAGCTGGCTATATTTTATATGCCATTTTTAATAGCTTTTGTGTTGTATTTACTTATAGAGCCGATAATAAGATTTTGTATGAATAAATTTCATTTTAAAAGAAAGACAAGCAGTTTGCTTATTTTAATACTAGTTCTATCTATTATAATTGGATTGTTAGTGTGGGGGATAGTAACTATAATTTCAGAATCGTCTAATCTTCTTAGTAATCTAAATGAATATGTGAATATAATACAAAATTTTGTTAATGAAAAGACAACAAAATTTGATTTTAGTAAAGTTCAACTTTCTCAAGAGCTAACAAGTATAATAAATAGCTCTAGTCATGACTTAATAAGTCATATTTCTGAAATCGTCAAGAACTTTCTTACAGGAGTTTTAACAAAACTTACATCATTACCTACAATAGGCTTTTATATTGTAATAACAATAATGTCATTATATTTTATAAGTACAGATAAAATATATATGATAGACCAATTAGAGCATCATTTACCACGAACTTGGGTGAGGTCAATAGCAACTCATGTAAATGGAATAGCTAAATCATTAGGTGGATATTTAAAAGCTCAAGCAATATTAATACTAGTATCATTCATTATCTCTTTAATAGGATTATATATATACAGTTGGGTAGGCTTTAATATAAAGTATCCGCTTCTAGCAGCATTAGGAATAGGATTTATAGATGCATTACCTATACTAGGCTCAGGAACAGTAATGGTACCTTGGGCAATAATATCAGCTTGTAAAGGAGACCTTACATTAGGAATAGCAATATTAGTATTATGGTTAATAATGTCTGTTATAAGACAAATAATAGAGCCCAAAATAGTTAGTGGACAATTAGGAGTCCACCCAATATTTACACTAGTAGCAATGTACACAGGATTCAAATTTTGTGGAATATTAGGATTATTTGTAGGTCCTATTATACTAATAGTATTAAAAAATATTTTTGAAAACAGAATAGATAAAGGATTAGTAAAATCAATAATAGAATGAAAATAGTATGAAATAACACCATAGAAGCGGAAAGATATGTCAAAAAGAACCGTCCCCATTGACAACTCTTGCTGTGTCAATGGGGACGGTTCTTTTTGACAACCATTAAAGACTCTCAGTTTTAACATAACTAGAATCAGGCGGATAAACATAAGGATTTTCTGGACAATCTGTTTTATTTATCTTTGTTATTTTCAACACAGGAATTTCAGAATGATAATATCCTTTTGTAATAGTACCTTCAATTTCTACCCAAGTTCCATCAGCATAAGTAGATGAGTTATCTAAATTACATAAAAAACCAACAACAACAGTTTGGGCTTGCGTATCAGAAACTCTCGATACAATCATTTCTCGTCCTAACACAAATTGATTTTCATTAAAGTCATACAGCCTATACACAAATCCAGTAAATTTTATTTTTTTTCCTAAATAAGCATCTATATTTTCATGGCAAGTTTTCAAAATATTAGTATAATTATTAGCCGAAATCTCTGTAACATCCGAAGCTTTTATATCATCATTAACAAAATTAGCTTTTGAACTATTGGCCAATGTATAAATTCCAAATATTATAGAAAGAATAACAACAGCAGCTAAAATCCATATAATTATTTTTTTTAATTTTGATTTATTTAGACTCAAATTACAAATAAACATATATTAGTTACCTCTTTCAAATTAATTTTTAATAAATTTTATGTTTTATATAAAAAAAATATGATTTTTGTTGCGTAAAAATATTTTTAGTGATATAGTACAGAAAGATAAAAACTTAATACACACAAGACGTAAAGGAGAAAAAGTAATGGGTATAATCAAAAAATTATTTAATTATAGTGAAAAAGAAGTAAAAAGAGTTATGCCATTGGTAGAAAAAATAAATGGTTTAGAAAGCTCTATGAAAGAATTGACAGATGCAGAATTACAAAATAAGACAACAGAATTTAAAGAAAGATTAAGTAATGGAGAAACTCTAGATGATTTATTACCAGAAGCTTTTGCTGTTGTAAGAGAAGCTGCTGTTAGAGTTTTAGGTATGAGACCTTTTGATGTACAATTAATAGGTGGTATCATACTTCATCAAGGTAGAATTGCCGAAATGAAAACTGGTGAAGGAAAAACTTTAGTTGCAACATTACCAGCATATTTAAATGCTTTAACAGGTGAGGGTGTTCATGTAATTACAGTTAATGATTACTTAGCTAAATATCAAGGAGAAATGATGGGAAACCTATATAAATTCCTTGGAATGACAGTTGGTATAATTGTAAATGAAATGAAACCAAATGAAAAGAAAGAAGCATATGCGTGTGACATAACATATGGAACAAATAATGAATATGGATTTGATTATCTAAGAGATAACATGGTTATATACAAAGACCAATTAGTTCAAAGAAAACTAAAATATGCTATTGTCGATGAAATCGATAGTATTTTAATAGATGAGGCTCGTACACCACTTATTATATCTGGTAGAGCAAATAAATCTTCAAACTTGTATTCTAAAGCAGATTCTTTTGTTAGAAAATTAACACCAAAAGTTATAGTAGAAGAAGATGTTAAAAATATTGAACAAGCAGAAGATAATGAAAAATATGATTATATAGTAGATTTAAAAGCAAAATCTGCAACATTAACAGATAAAGGTGTTAAAAAAGCTGAAGAAGAATTTGGATTAGAAAACTTCAATGACCTAGAAAACTCAGAGCTTGTACACAATGTAAACCAAGCATTAAAAGCTCATGGTGTTATGAAAAAAGACATAGATTATATCGTAAAAAATGGAGAAGTTTTAATTGTTGATGAATTTACAGGTCGTATTATGTATGGAAGAAGATACAACAATGGATTACACCAAGCAATTGAAGCTAAAGAGCATGTTAAAATTGCTGATGAATCTAAGACTCTTGCTACAATTACATTCCAAAATTACTTTAGAATGTATGAAAAATTATCTGGTATGACAGGTACAGCAAAAACAGAAGATGCTGAATTCCAAGAAATATATAAATTAGATGTTATTGAAATACCTACAAATAAACCAATGATTAGAAAAGATCACAATGATGTTATTTATAAAAATGAAGCTGGAAAATTTAGAGCAGTTGTTAAAGAAGTTAAAGAAAGTCATGCTAAAGGTCAACCAGTATTAATTGGTACAGTATCAATTGAAAAATCTGAAAAATTAAGTAAAATGCTTCAAAAAGAAGGAATTAAACATGAAGTATTAAATGCTAAACAACACGAAAAAGAAGCTGAAATAATTGCTCAAGCTGGTAAATATGGTGCTGTTACAATAGCTACAAACATGGCTGGTCGTGGTACTGATATTATGCTTGGAGGAAATAGTGAATATTTAGCAAAACAACAATTAAGAATGGAAAAATATACACCTGAACAAGTTGAAGAAGCTACAACATATTATGAAACAGATGATGAGCAAATAAAAAAAGAAAGAGCTCATTATAAAGAATTAAAAGACAAATTTGAAGAAAAAATTAAAGAAGAAAAATCTAAAGTTGTTGAAGCTGGTGGATTAAAAATAATAGGTACTGAAAGACATGAATCTCGTAGAATTGATAACCAGTTACGTGGACGTAGTGGTCGTCAAGGAGACCCAGGTGAATCAAGATTCTATATAGCTCTTGATGATGATTTAATGAAAATTTTCGGTGGAGATAGAATAGTAAAGGTATATGAAAGACTTGGTGCAGATGAAGATATGCCAATCAACTCAAAAATGATTTCTAATGCTGTTGAATCAGCTCAAAAGAAAGTTGAAGGTAAAAACTTTAGCATAAGAAAACATGTACTTCAATATGATGATGTTATGAATTCTCAAAGAGAAATTATATATGCTCAAAGAAAACAAGTTCTTGATGGAGATAATTTAAAAGATAATGTATTAAATATGATAGATGATTCTATTGAAAGAATGGTAAATGGATATGTTGCTGAAAATGGAATTGTTAATTCAGAATCATTAATACAAGATATTGAAACATCATTTGGAATAGAAGATGTAGCAACTTTAAAAGATGAAAATGCAACAGCTGAAGATGTAATAAATGAACTAAAAGAAAGAACTCATGAAATTTATGAAAATAAAGAGAATGAATTTGGTTCAGAAAATATGAGAGAGCTTGAAAGAGTTGTAATGTTAAAAGTTGTTGATCAAAAATGGATGGATCATATCGATGATATGGATGAATTAAAAAATGGTATTGGTCTTCGTGCATATGGTCAAAAGGATCCAGTTGTTCAATATAGACTTGAAGGTGCTGATATGTTCGATGATATGATTGAAGCATTAAAAGATGATGTTGCTAAAATAATGTTAAACATCCAAAAGAAAGAAGAAAATGTTAAGAGAACAGAAACAGCCGAAATAACAGGAGCTGGACTAGAAGATACAGCAATAAACTTAGTTGATGGAACAGTTAAACCAAAAGAAGGTGGACTTAACAAAACTGTAGTTAATACAGAGCCAAAAGTAGGTAGAAATGATCCATGTCCATGTGGAAGTGGTAAGAAATACAAAAACTGCTGTGGTAAAAATAAGTAATGTCATAATATATTAAATATAGTAAAAATAGCATTTTGACATCGAAGAATAAGATTTTGAATGTTAAAATATAAAAAGCCGTATTATAATAAAAACGGCTTTTTATATTTTTTTAGAATCATGCAAAGCAAAAATTCCATTATTCTGTTGTAGACATATTCCCATCAATGACTTTTTGAGTACCATTATCTGCACTTCTTTCAGGATGCAGAATAATACTCTCCATTGGATCCGAACCTTCGGTTGGAATTTTAAAAATATTGTCAATTTTCGGAGTACAATTAATCAGTTCTGCAAAGGTTTCAGGATCAAGATTGTTATTTGGTCCAATAGATGTAATAGGCTTTTTCATAATAAAGTCCTCCTCTAAAAAATGGTATTTAACCTATGAATAACGTTAATATTGTACCACAAAATTATGTAAAGCACAATAAAAAATACGAAATAATGTATACTACTTAACTCAATAAAGAAAAAATGCTTGAAATATGATTGTTTTTTTCATATAATAGCAAAAAATAATGAATTAGGAGAATAAAAAATATTATGATGATAGCAATAATTGTGGGAACAATTTTAATTTTAGTTTTTATTTGGCTTCAATATTCAAAATTAAAGTGTACTAAAAAAATAGATGCAACATACTTAAAATTTAATATTTATAATCACCATGGTATGCTTTTTGGTAGATATATACCTGTATTTAAATATGATTTTAATGGCAATGAGTATGAAAATCAGGCTCAACAATCATTTTCAAAAAAATCTACGAAAAATTTTATAGTAGGCGAGAAATATACCATATTAATAAATGAAAAAAATCCAAAAAAATTCATAATAAATAGAAAAATAAAAATTGATGAAATATTAATGTTATTAATGGGATTATTTTTGATTCTTAGTGGAACATTATATGTATTAAGCTGTGGGAGTTGATAAATATCTAACTTGTTCCTTTGAGATAATTCATTTATGATAATACAAGATTATAAATAATTTTATCATTTTCCTATAAAAAAAATATAATTTCTGATATAATTTCTTTGAAAAGTCAAAATAGAAATTTTACGGAGGAAAATTATGAGTACTATAAAAGAAAAATACCTAAATGATTTATTAAAAAACAATGAAGGAATAAAAATATTAAATAAAAAGTTTTCGACTATAATTACAGATAAAGATTTTTATAAATATGGACTTTTAACACAAATAATTCAGACATTAATAAAAAATGGATATACTCAAACAATATTTGATAACTTTAATTTAATATTATCTTCATCATTAACAGATGAAACCTTTGATATATTATTACTAATTAAAAGTATACCGAATAGTAATCAGTTATTTTTTAATAATATAGAAGAGATATATTTAAAGCTAGAAGGTGAAGAAATATTAGAATTCATTGAGTTATTAGATAAATCTAAACAAGACGAAATTTTCAAAAGAAATGAATTTTCGTATAATTTATACAAAGAGGGCTTTATTAGGGAATCAACACTTGGAAATATTATAAAGGGTGATTTATCTATATTTATTGAAGAGCTAATAAAAGAAGTTTCAGAAGGAAAGAAATTAGAAAGCTTAGAAGCAGGTACATATAATGATGCAATATTAACAAATGATTATGTAATAAAACTAGGGGAAACAAGAGACAAATTTGAAATTCCATATCATCCTAACATTTTACAACCATTATTGCGAGAAAGAATAAAAGATAAAAATGGAAAAGATATATTAATAGTAGAAGTTCAAAACAAAGTAGATACAAAGAACATTACTGATTTACAAAGAAAAGAGCTTATTAAAAAATTATCAAAAGCCCAAATTACTTGCAGAGATATTTTATATGGAAATATTGGAATATTATTAAAACCTAATCAAAGAGCACTATTCAATGGAGTAGGTGGAATACAAGATTACGATGATATAAAAGAAGAAACCTTACAACCAGGAGAACCAGTAATATTTGATACTGATATGATTGAAAAAAATGATGAAAATAACGAACCTGAAAAATAATTTAGTATTGAATTTAATTTTATCCTATGATACACTAAAAAAGCATAAGAAAGGATGTGTTTAAATGATTGAGTTAGAAGAAAATGCTAAAGCATTACAAACAATAAAATCTAAACTGGAAAGTATAGGTGAATCTCTTTGACATACCAAAATTAGAGCAAGATTTAAAAACATTAGAAAGTAAAACTCTTGAAGACGGATTTTGGAATGATAGTAAAAAATCAGGTAAGGTATTACAAGAAATTAAAGTAATAAAAAATAAAAAAGACAAATATTTGAAACTTGAATCAGAGCTATCTAATTTGGAAGAAATGAACGAATTATTACAATTAGAAGATGATGAAGCTCTTGTAAAGGAATTATTAAAAAATACATCAAATATTCAAAAAGAGATTGAAAATTTAGAAATTGAAACATTACTTTCTGGAAAATATGATATAAATAATGCAATAGTCACAATTCACCCTGGTGCAGGAGGGACTGAGTCTCAGGATTGGGCTGAAATGTTATATAGAATGTATACAAGATGGGCAAATGCTAACAACTATTCTGTTAAAGAGCTTGATTATTTGGATGGTGACGAAGCAGGCCTTAAAAGTGTTACTTTTTTAATTTCAGGAGATTATGCATACGGATATATGAAATGTGAAAAAGGAGTACACAGACTTGTTAGAATATCTCCATTTGATGCAGGGGGAAGAAGACACACTTCATTTGCTTCTGTAGAAGTATTGCCAGAAATAACTGAAGATATTGAAATTGATATAAATCCAGATGATTTAAGAATAGATACATATAGAGCATCTGGAGCAGGAGGTCAGCATATAAACAAAACTTCATCTGCGGTAAGAATAACGCATATTCCAACAAATACAGTTGTAGCTTGCCAAACAGAAAGGTCTCAAATTCAAAATAGAGAAACAGCAATGAAAATGTTAAAATCGAAATTATTAAATCTAAAAGAGCAAGAGCAAAAAGAAAAAATTGAAGACTTAAAAGGTGAGCAAAAAGATATAGCGTGGGGAAGTCAAATACGTTCATATGTTTTTTGTCCATATACATTGGTAAAAGACCATAGAACTAATTATGAAGTTGGAAATGTTCAAGCTGTTATGGATGGTGATTTAAACGAATTTATGAAAAGTTATCTGAAATCACTTCAAAATGAAAAATAAACGAAGGAGAAATATTATGAAACTTAAAGAATTATATTTAGAAAATAAAGAGCACAGATATAATACTATAACTAGAGTAAAAAAGGAAAATATCACATTGGAGATGAATCCAGTAAAAAAAATACAAGATAACTGGATTATTTTATTAGGAATACTAGTAGTAATAATAGGATTTTTATTAATAAACTTTAATTCAAAAGTTTTGGGAATTTCATTAGTATTAATTGCATTTCTTGTATGTGTTTTTATATTTGGAAATAAAGCTACAATAAGGTGTGATAAAAATACATTAGATATAAAACAAGGCTTTCAACATAATAAAATACCATATGCCAATCTAAAAAGTGTATTTATAGGAAGAGCAACGGAGCTATTTTTAGTTGTGCCAATGTACAGCTATAACATTATAATACGATATGAAGATAATTTTTCTTTACTTCGTGAATTAGAATTTTCATTAATGTGTGCTGATGAAGAAGATGTAAAAAATTTCATTTCTAATTTTGAAATTGATAAAAAAATTAATCCTAGATTTATAACTTTTGAAAAAAGAAAATTCTGGGGAAAACTAATAACATCAATTATTGCAGCAATTATAATGATTGCAATAATTATGTATATTTTTAGGGACGTTAATTGGAGTAATTTAATATAATATACTATAGTCTACATAATAATGTAGACTAAATTTTTTATATAGAGGGTGCTTATTATGAATACTATAGTTTTAAAATTTGGAGGCACTTCTGTAGCAGACAACGAAAAATTAAATTTAGTTGCCAATAAAATAACCACACTATATGATGAAGGACATAATGTAGTTGTTGTGGTTTCAGCACAAGGCAAAAAAACAGACCAATTATTAAATGAAGCTTGTGAATTAGACAAAACACCAAATTCAAGAGAATTAGATGTTTTATTAAGTAGTGGTGAACAAGTTTCAATTTCAAAATTAAGTATTTTATTAAATCAATTAGGATATAAATCTATATCTTTAACAGGATGGCAAGCTGGAATATTTACAAATAATACAAATCAAAATGCTATAATAGAGCATATTGATACAAGTAGAATAACTAAAGAATTATCTTTAGGAAAAATAGTAATAATAGCAGGATTCCAAGGCATTAATTCAAATTCAGATATAACAACTCTTGGTAGAGGAGGCTCAGATACAACAGCAATTTCTGTTGCAGCAGCATTAAATGCACGTGAATGCTATATTTACTCAGATGTAGAAGGTGTATTTACATCAGACCCAAAAAAAGTAGCAGAAGCAAGAAAATTAAAAGAAGTATCATATGATGAAATGCTAGATATATCAAATGAAGGTGCTAAGGTATTACACAACAGATGTGTAGAAATTGGAAAAAAATTTAACATACCAATTATTGCAAAATCAACATTTAAAGAAGATGAAGGAACAATAGTAAACAATAAAATCGAATCACAAACAGTAAAAAGCTTAGTAAAAAACGACAATTTAATTATATTAAAAATAAAATCAGATTGCATAAATTATATGTCAACATATAATCTTTTTATAAAAAATGAAATAATACCAATAGAATTTATACACGAAGCTGCAGGAATAAAGGGATTATTCAATTCAAGTGATTCAAATAAAATAAATAACTTAATAAATACTAATTTAAAAGAATATGAAATTTTAATATACAACATTTCTAGAATATCAATAATAGGATATGGAATATCAAATGACACTCAAATAATAAAACAAATAACAGATATACTTAATACAACCAACCACTACAACATACAAAAAATAGACATTAACAACGGAAAAATTCGTATTACATTCAAAACAACTGTACCAAATTCAATATTAGAAACACTTCATTCAAAACTTGTAGGCAGGGCAAAAAGTTGATTTTTTAATCATTGTTAATTAATCATAAAATTTTCAATAATATTTTTTCAAAAGTTAATATACTATATTAATACTATAAAAGAAAAAATAAAAGTTGTTCCAAATAAATTTATGGAACAGCTCTTTTTTTCTTTCCGCTTCTCTTATTTAATAACATCATTTAATCAACGATATACAAATTAAATTTTAAGTACTAAAAAAATAATTAATGAATATAGTTTACAAAGGAGAGTGGAAAAGCTATGAGTATTGAGGATAGAAAAAACACAACACAAAAATCAAATATAATCCAAAACTTAATATTAGAAAGCAGAGAAAAATTAAACATTTCTGGAGCACTAGATGTTCTTTCTTTTGATGACCAAATTGTAATATTAGAAACACATTTAGGGTTATTAACTGTAAAAGGTGAAGATTTAAGAATTAGTAAACTAAATATTGACTCTGAAGAAGTTATTGTAGATGGAAATATATCAAGTTTATGCTATAGTGATAAAGGTTTTGAAAAAAAAGAAAATAGTTTCCTAGGAAAGATTTTCAAATAAAAGAAAGGTAATAATCTAGTGAATGATCTACTACTAAGTCAATTTAATACAGTTTTTATATTTTGCTTAACAGGATTAGGTATAGGTTTATTATTTGATTTTTTTAGAATTCAACGTAAAGTGTTAAGAACGTGTGATATAATTACATATATTCAAGATATCTTATTTTGGATATTTTCAGGAATTCTTATTATATTTGTTATTATGAAATATACCAATGGTGAAATAAGAATATATATGATTTTAGGAATGCTTATAGGAATAATTTTATATTTTCTTATTTTTAGCAAGTACATAATGAAAATATTTGTTACTATTTTGGGCTTTTTACTAAATATAATAAGAAAATTATTACTTCCAATAAAAAAAATTAATAAAATAATTAAAAAAAGCTGGAAAAACAAGAATAATATGTTATAATATAGGCATAAAAAAATTGTAATGGAGATTTTACGTATGAAAAAGAAATTAAGAATAAATAGATTTATAATAATAGCTGTTTTAATATATTTTATATATACACTAGTTTCTCAACAACAAACGTTAAATTCATACAAACAAGAAGCTTCAACATATAGCAATCAAATTGAAGAAGCAAACGACAAAAATGAAGAGCTTAAAAATGTAAAAAATAATATCAATTCAACAGAATATATTGAAAATATGGCAAGAGAAAAACTTGGAATGTACTTACCAAATGAAAGAGTATATATTGATATTACTAATTAAAACAGAGGCAAATTAACTGCCTCTCTCTTTCACCTTATGTTCATATAAGGATTAAATTTTATCTTAAAATATATCATAAAATCAATATTTATTTCTCATTAAAATTTCCAAAAAAATATATAATTAGGGGGCAAAACTATGAATTTTGAAAAATGCACTTTAGTAGAATTAAGACAACTTGCAAAAGAAAAAGGTATTAAAAATGTATCTAAATTAAAAAAGGACGAACTAATTACAATTCTTTCAGACAATAAAAATGAAACAGAAACTGTAAAAAATGCGGATAAGGTAGAAGCTCAATCAATTCAACTAAATACTGAAAAGAAAGCAGAAAAAGTGGAATCAGAATACAATAACAACCACGGTGGATACAAAGTTACAAACGCAGATGACCAAATAATAGAAGGTATTTTGGAAGTTTTACCAGATGGCTATGGTTTCTTAAGAGGAGAAAACTACCTATCTACACCAAAAGACGTATATGTATCACCAGTTCAAATAAGAAGATTTAAATTAGATAAAGGTGATAAAGTAAAAGGAATAGCAAGACAACCAAAAGAGGGCGAAAAATTTCCAGCATTAATATATGTAGGAGAAGTAAATGGAGAGGCTCCAGAAATGGCATATAGGCGTATTAAATTTGATGACCTAACACCAATATATCCTACTGACAAATTAAAGCTAGAAACAAAACCAACAGAATATGCTACACGTTTAATCGACCTTATCTCACCAGTTGGAAAAGGTCAAAGAGGAATGATTGTTGCTCCACCAAAAGTTGGAAAAACAACTTTATTAAAGAAAATAGCTAACAGTATATCATACAATAATCCTGAAGTTGAATTAATTGTATTATTAATAGATGAACGTCCAGAAGAAGTTACTGATATGAAACGTTCAATAAAAGGTGAAGTTATATATTCAACATTTGATGAACTACCAGAACATCACGTAAAAGTTGCTGAAATGGTTCTTGAAAGAGGAAAAAGATTAGTTGAGCAAAAGAAAGATGTTGTAATATTATTAGATAGTATAACAAGACTAGCAAGAGCATACAACTTAGTTATACCTTCATCAGGAAGAACACTATCAGGAGGATTTGACCCAGCAGCATTACATAAGCCAAAAAAATTCTTCGGAGCAGCACGTAATATTGAGCACGGAGGAAGTCTTACAATACTTGCAACTTCATTAGTAGAAACAGGAAGTAGAATGGACGAGGTTATATTTGAAGAGTTCAAAGGAACAGGTAATATGGAAGTAGTACTAGACAGAAAACTATCAGAAAAACGAATCTTCCCAGCTATAGACATCAATAAATCTGGAACAAGAAGAGAAGACTTACTATTAACCAAAAAAGAATTAGAAACAGTATATGCTTTAAGAAAAGCCCTAAACGCTTTACCAACTGCAGAAGTAACAGAACAAGTACTATCACAAATGGTTCAAACTAAAAATAATGATGAATTTGTTGAAAAAATGGATTCATATTTAAGAAGATTTAAATAAAAAAATGAGTAGATATACTATCTGCTCATTTTTTTGTTGTCAATGGGGACGGTTCTTTTTGACAACTTTGTTTATTAATTAAAAAAAATTCCGCTTCTATATATAAAACAAGTATCCTATTGCTAAAATTAATCATAAAATGAAAAAATAACCATATAAATCACACATACAAACAGTTGTTTTACAATATAAAAAGTGCTATAATATAACTATAGTTTAATAATTATCTGGAGGTGAAACAATGCAAGATTATTATATATCCATAGATTTAAAAAGCTTCTATGCTTCTGTAGAATGTATAGAACGTGGATTAGATCCTTTGAAGACCAACTTGGTAGTAGCCGATAATACCAGAACCGAAAAAACAATATGTCTTGCAGTAAGTCCTTCATTAAAATCATATGGAATACCTGGAAGAGCACGATTATTTGAAGTAATTCAAAAGGTTAAAGAAGTAAATTTGGAAAGAAAATATACGATATTAGGACATAAATTTACTGGTAAATCTTATAATGATGATGAATTAAAAACTCATAAGGATTATGAATTAGATTATATAATAGCTCCTCCTAGAATGAACAAATATATGAAATATAGTATAGACATATATAATATATATTTAAAATACTTTTCTCCTGATGATATATGTGTATATTCAATAGATGAAGTATTTATAGATGTTACTAAATACTTGCCAACATACAAGATGAAACCAAGTGATTTAGCAACTAAGGTTATACATGATGTATATAAACAAACAGGAATAACCGCTACTTGTGGTGTAGGCACTAATCTATATTTAGCAAAAGTAGCAATGGATATAGCTGCTAAACATGTAAAGCCTAATAAGTTTGGAGTTAGAATAGCTTGTTTAGACGAACAAATGTACAAACAACAATTATGGAGTCATAGACCTATTACTGATTTTTGGAGAGTTGGAAAAGGAATCGCTAAAAAATTGGAACAAAATCATATGTATACTATGGGTGATATAGCAAGATGCTCTATTAATAATGAAGACAAATTATTTAAGTTATTTGGTATTAATGCAGAGCTATTAATAGATCATGCGTGGGGATATGAACCTTGTACTATAAAAAGTATAAAATCATATACTCCTACTTCTAATAGTTTAAATACAGGACAAGTATTACACTGTCCTTATGATTATGAAAAAACAAAAATAATAGTTAAAGAAATGACAGAATTATTATCATTAGATTTAGTGGATAAACATTTAGTTACAAATCAATTAGTATTAACTATTGGATATGATGTAAATAATTTAAAAGATTCTTATATTGAGTATAATGGAGAAATTACAATAGATAGATATGGTAGAAATATCCCTAAACATGCTCATGGGACTCAAAATTTAGATCATTATACTTCTTCAAGTAAAATTATTGGAGAAGCGGTTATTGAGTTATTTGAAAGGATTATAAATAAAAAATTGCTTACAAGAAGAATTTATATTTCGGCTAATAATTTAATAAGCGAAGCAGAAGCGGAAATAAAAGAAAAACAATCTTATGAACAAATAGATTTATTTACAGATTATTCAGAAGTACAGAAAAAACGAGAAAAAGAGCATAAAGAGCACGAATTGCAAAAATCGATTTTGAATATAAAAAAGAAATATGGAAAAAATGCAATTTTAAAAGGAATGAACTTTCAAGAAGGAGCAACAACAATCGACAGAAATTCACAGGTAGGAGGTCATAAAGGATAATGGATGATTATAGTGATATTATAAATTTATCAAGACCAGTTTCAAAAAGACCACGAATGACATTAGAGCAAAGGTCAGCACAATTTGCCCCATTTGCAGCACTAACAGGCTATGAAGGTCAAGTTAAAGAAACAGCTAGATTAACTAATAAAAAAATTGAAATTAATGAAGAATTAAAAGAAATTTTAAACAAAAAAATTCAATTAATTCAGAAAAAAATAAAAGAGCAACCACAAATAGAAATAACATATTTTATACCAGATTCAAAAAAAGATGGTGGAAGATATGAAACCATATGTAATACTATACAAAAAATAGATATGTATACAAATGAAATTATTATGCTAGATGGTACGAGGATCGACATAGACGATATAATTGATATTCAAGGTAAACTTATTTAAAAAATAATTTTTTAGCCTGTATGGTGTATATTTTGAATTATAAAACTGAATAGAATAAAAAAATATAATATAGATTTAAAATGAATATGTCACAGATAGAAGTTAAATTTAAAGTATATAGTTGCTAAAATTTACATAATATAGTATAATAATGTTATGGAAGGCTTATATTTTTGCATTTTGTTTTCTTTTTTATTTGTACAGTGTACTAATAGATATGGAAACATTGCCTTCTAAATAACTAAGAAAGGTCGGTAACGACATGATGAACACATTCACTGTAGAACTTGCTTATGGAGAAGCAAAAAAGATTGTTCTTAACGGTAAGTACTTGAAGGGCTTAGCTCGGGCTGTAGAAGGAGGACAGCCTTCTGCTGATGCGGAGCTGTTACTGCTGACAGATGATTCGGAAGAAAAAGCAGAAGTTTTGCTGAATTATTCCGAAAACGGATCTATGAATGATCGGCTTTTCGATCAGATGAGCTATATTCAGAGCAATCCAAATTTGATGGATGTTCTGCAGTTAAATTACGTTAGACCCGATAATGATAACATTACCAGAACAGGGATTGTTATCGTAGAAAAGGTTTAAGCTCTCTCTGTAACTATCTACCCAAAAGTGTTTAAATGAAGGCAAAGCGAAGCTGGGATTTTGTCCTAGCTTTGCTGTTTTTTTATATTTAGGTCAATTAAAAAAGTAACTTCTATTTACCAATTAAAAGCTATTTAAAAGTGAAAACTAAGGTAAATAGGGGTTGTTTTTTTCAAAATTTTTGTATAAAATGAAATTATAGACAAGAATAAGCATTTAATAAAATACAAGAATTATTGAATAAAGCAGATGAAATATTGAAATAAATATGTATGTAAATGAAAGGAGAATTATATATGAAATCAAAAAAATCTACAGTATTAATACTAGTAACAATAATTATAGCGGTTTTAATAATATGTACTATGTTTATAGTAAGAAATACAATTGCAAAAGAAGAAATAAAAAGTGAAGTAAAATTATCTGAAGAAGAAAGAAATAATCTTAATTATGAGCAACTAATTAAAGATATATATTCCGTAAAAAATGGACATGAAGTAAAATATGCAAAAGAGCAAGAAAAATCTACAGATACTAAAATGGAAGAGATAAGTAAAAAGGGGTATATGGATATTTTTACCAAGTAGTTTGCTATATTTGATATTTGTCAACAATATTTATAGAATTTTAATAAAAAAAGGAGAAGATAGTATGATTGATACAGCATTACAACTTATAGGTGGTGGTTTGATTTCTATATCATCGATATTTTTATTATTTAACATAAAGAAATATAAAAACTTTGAAAAAAGAGATGATGTAAAATTTTATAAAGGAATAATAGAAAGTGTTGAAACAGATGGAGGATTAACTTGTAATGTCAGACTAGACGAAACAGGTGAATTAATAAAAATTTACAGTATGGATTCTATTGTTGTAATGGAGTATTCACCTGATTCTGATAGAATTACTAATAATTACGATACACTAATAGGTAGAAAAATAAAAATATCAAAAGATGCAAATGGAAAGATAGAATACGATATAGCATACAAGAAAAAAATTCGTATTAGTCTTTTGTATCTAATAATAGGAGTGACACTTTTTTTAGTTAGTTTGATGCAATAGTTTTTTGTTGGAAAAATTAACATTTATAAGGTTAATAAACGTATTATACAAATATAAAGTATTTGTTGATGGAAGTTTGAATGTAAAAATAATAAAAAAATAAATTTGTAAAAAGGGAGTTTGAAGAACATGTTAGAAAAATATATATACATATTTGATGCGATAGTTTTTATAACAGGAATTTGTTCGGTTTTTATTAATTTAAAAAGGGATAAGTCTATGCTTAGTACTGTTGCATCAATTTCAATAGGTTTTTTGGGAGTTTTAATAGCTCATATTTCTAGAATTTTAGATGACAAGTTTGCAATTATCATATTGACGATAATTGAGTTTATAGAAATTTTGTTGTTGTTTAAAAAGAAAAATTGGAAAGCATTTATTAAATCAATTTGTACAACAATACTAATTGTAATTTCAATTTCATATGCAAATCAACATGAATTACAGGGTCTATTTAATTATAGTTTGGATAATCAAGGGAATACAGCAATAATTAATGGATTTAGTCAAGAATACAACGAATCAAGTCTAGAAATTCCCAAATATATAGTAAAGGGATTAAGATTTTATAAGGTAACCTCAATAGGTGAAAAAGCATTTTACGGATGTGAAGAATTATGGCAGGTGAAATTACCTAATAGTATAACCAATATTGGAAATTATGCTTTTGGTAATTGTAAAATGTTACATCATTTAAATATTCCTAATGATTTGCAAACTCTTGGAGCGAGAGCTTTTTTCAATACAAGCTTAAAGGATGAGATAAACTTAGAAAATACAAAGTTGAAACATGATATAAATTTATATGATTATTTAAATAATTATATAATAAGAGATTACAGAAATGCTAATTTTGACAATAATATACAATATTATGGTTTCAATGAAGGATTATGTTTAACCAAAATGGGCTTTATTGATAAAACAGGAAAAATAGTAATTGATAATACTAATTATACTCTTGTTAGAAATTTTTCTGAAGGATTAGCTCCTGCATATAAAGATGAAAAATATGGATTTATTGATGTAAATGGAAATGTAGTAATAGATTTTAAATATGACAAAGTATATGATTTTTCAGAGGGATTAGCATGTGTGGAAAAAGATGGAAATTTTGGCTATATCAATAAAAAAGGAGAAACAATAATAGATTTTCAATATAGTGATCCATCAATAAGATTTAGTAATGTTATTTATGGCAAAAATATCAGTTCGTTTATTAATGGAATCGCATGTGTTAAAAAAGATGGAAAATTCGGATATATAGACAACACAGGAAAGTTACTGATAGATTTTAAATTTGATTATGGTTGGCCTTTTTACAATGAATTGGCACTTACTAGCAATGGCTATATAGATAGAAATGGGAATGTGGTTATAGATATAACAAAATATGATGTAGCCAATAGTTTTTCAAATAACTTAGCTAAAATTGGAAAAAGAGATGAAAGCAGATTATTTGAATTTTATGATTATGGATATATAGATTTAAGTGGAAATATTACAATAGATTTAAAATACGAGAGCGCCTCTAGCTTTTCTGAAGGATTAGCTCCTGTAATGAAGGATGGAAACTGGGGATATATAGATAGCAAAGGAGATACAATTATAAACTTTGAATATAAAGATGCTAATAATTTTTCAGAAGATCTAGCTTCTGTGTGCAAAAATGGAAAATATGGATATATTAATAAAAAAGGAGAAGTTGTAATAGATTTTCAGTATGATGACAATGACGTTTTCGAATTTTCAGAAGGATTAGCGTTAGTAAAGAAAGATGAGAAGTATCAATTTATAAATAAAATTGGAGAAACAGTAATTGATAAGATTGAAGTTAATGAATTAATATTTTCAGATTAAGAGGAAATTTACGAATGTAATAGATAGCTTTTATATAATCTCTAGTTCATATGGTGTATATTTTTAAAATCATAAAATTGAAGAAATCTTACAGCTACTTCGTATTTAAATCAACTTGAAGAAATTGACATTGGGTATAAAAGTTGAAGGGGAGTTATCTATGTATATAGTAATTCGTTGGCTTATTATTTTTTTACTAATTGCAATTTGGTTTGCAGTTGGCATTAAAATTTGCAGTTCAAATTCAAGTGTGAAAAAAACAAAACTGGTAAATACAAGAGAGCGAAAGAGAATTGAAAATGATCCCGATTATGGAGGAGAGGATTGTCATTAAATCCAAAAAGAGTACTTACTTATTGTAGGTACTTTTTTTAATTCATAATACAATTTGCTGAAAACGAGAATAAATTTTAAGACGTTTTTATAAAAAATACATATAACTTGTTGATTTATAATTTCTTGTAATTTCTTGTATTTTGACGAATTTGAGAAGTAGAGGAGTAAAATGGCAATTTTTAATATAACGATTATTTTTTATTAAAAATAAAATTTATAAAATAATTTTTTTTAAAATAAATAAGTTTGGAAAAGAAAAAATAAAATTGTATTATGAATTAAATTGGAAAAGAAAATATAATATAGAAAATATAATTAGCAAAAAATCAAATAATAAATATAAATTAAGATAAAAAATAATTAATGACAATAAGATATACATATATAATAAAGGTAGAAGATAGGTACAAAAATTTCTAACATTATCGATATAGAGTATATCAAAAACTGAAATATAACTTTGCGCAAAATCAAAGTTATCGCACCTAAGAAATCCCAGAAAATTAACATTTCAGTAGACTTTTATTCTAACATCTTGACCGCTTCTATCGTACTATGATAAAATAATATCATTAAAGACTATATTAATAATAAAAGGAGCGTGACAAAAATGATGCATGCAATATGCAAATATGCAGATAATACAGAACTTGTAATTTCAGATATAATAAAAAGAGAAAACGGAGAAAAAATAATAAAAGTAGTATTTGAAAGACCAACAGAACACGGGTTCGATACACTTATTTTTGAATTGCCAAGCTACAAAATAGTAGAAAATGATGGAAATTATATAGACGAAGAAATTGAAATATTTAAGAAAGTTGTTGAACAAGGTGCAGCACATTTTTATGAAATTGCTAGCGAAGGAGGTCTTGAGAGTGCCTAATATATTTGAAACAATGCGGATATAAGATATACTTTTGGTCAAATGAGAATGATGAACCAATTCATATACATATATCTAAAGGAAATCCTACAAGCAATTCAACAAAAATTTGGCTTACAAAAAGTGGTGGAACAATAGTTGCAAATAATAAAAGCAATGTTCCTATGAATGATTTAAAGAAGATTTTAAAGGTTGTAAATGATAACTATTTTTTAATATTAGCAAAATGGAGAAATTACTTTGAAGGGCAAGAACTTAAGTTCTATTGTTAATAAAATAGTAGTAACAGTAATTGAAAGTTACTATAAAAAGTACTAATATATATGTGAGCGGTATCCAAGAAACTAATAAAGCCTTGGGTCAATTACGAAACTCTGGAAACTTACGAAGCCCAGGGTTATTTTTGTATAACAATAGTATAATTGACATTTTACATAAAAGATGATAATATAAATCCATAAATTCCAGGCACTTAGCCTGTTTATATATAATTCGGGTTAGTGGAATAATGCAGAATTTGCAGATATTCGTGTTCAGCACTAACAAAGCCAGAAGTTGGTAAGAAGGTCAGCTTACTTGCTTACAACCTTAAATTAGGAGGAAACATTTATGAAAATTATTTGTCAGAAGAAGTATATCCATTTACCTAACGGAGAAATTCGGGAATCGTGTCCAGCAATTCCAATAGAAGGTGCAAAAAGCATAATTACCGATCCCCAGATAATCAGAGAAATGGATGCAGAATCTATCAGAAAATCTGAGGTTCAGCGTCAGAATGATTTGGAAACTATGCTTTGGGCAAAAACACATGGTTGTGGCTGAAATAATGCATGGAGGAAAAATATAATGGAAACAAGTGAAAAAACAAAAATCTTTTTTACAGTTGCTACAGTACATGTTCCGCGGTATGGTGAACTTATTGCTAGTGAAAAAAGAGCTTTACCAAGATTGCAAAAAGAACTTAACGAAGCTAATCAGCTAAAGATGGAAAGCCATAGAACCATGATGAGTCGACATCGTAAAAGGAAATAGGAGGTTCATATGGAATATCAATTCACATGTCCTGAGTGCAGTAATTTTATCATTAACCATGATACAGAAGAGACTCCCCCAAAGACTATTTCGTGTCCGTACTGTAAGAAGACTATTATTAATGAAAATTATACGCCCCAAAAGGTATATCCACTTACCTAATGGAAAAATGCGGGAGTTATGTCCAGGAGTTCTAATAAAAGGTACAAAAGTTATTCCTGCTGATCCTGAAAAGATAGCCAAAACGAACAGAAAACTAGCTAAAAAATGCAAAAAGCAACGTGAGAATGATGCTGAAGCAAAAGTACGGTTTATACCTAAAGAACTTCTGCAATCCAGCAGTACAATAAAAATTATTGAACCACCTAAAGGACAGGTATCATCAAAAGCAGCTTATTTTCTTGAAAACCAAATATCAATTCAGACAGAAGCAAATAATGCAGCAGTAAAAAAGCAATTTGAACATATGTTAGTGGAAGGTAAATTCTAATGGGAACTTTTGATGAGTTGAAAAAGAAGTACAGCTGTGGTTCACTTCTTAAAAAGAAATCTTGCCAAGGCAGAACTATTCGAATTGAAAGGTTAGGTGTTCATACTGCAGAACGTATAAACGAGAGAATATCACGTTCAGCTAAGCAATACCGAGTAGAATTACATAGGACAATGAGATTAGCAGATGAAACATATTCAGACTAAATTTAGTGGAGGTAGTACAAATGAAAACTTTACCCAAACCCAAAATAGAATGTGGAACAATGGAAATAAAACTTCCAAAGTACCAGGAATTATTGATGATGGAAAAAGAAGCAATACCAGAACTCCAAAAGCACTTAGAAGAAGCAGATAAACTAAAGAGAGAAAGTTACGTAACAATGATGAGAAGTCACCGTAAACTTAAGCGAGGTGTTTGACATGAGCAATAAACCTAAAAAAATGGTCCGGAACTCTTGTTTAGATGAACCTAAGGAATTTGTATGGAATCCTTGTTTAGACGAGCCAATGCAGTCTAAACCCAAAGCCATACGCAGTATGGTTAATGCAAAATATATGCGCAATTTGCCAATTGTACGTAGAAACATTGAGTGTGGCAAATTGGAATCCGCAAGAGCAGCTAAAGAACTTGCCAAGTATATCATTAAGTAAAAAATTACTGACCAAAAAACAAGACTTTCTCTTCAAAATTGAGAGTCTTGTTTTTTATTTATAATACGTTTCTATAGAAATGAAAATGGATTTTAAGACATTTTTATAAAAAAGATATATAATTTGTTGTTTTATAATTTCTTAAGAATTTAACAAATTTGAGAAGTAGGGGAGAAAAATAGCAATTTTTAGTATAATGATTGATTTTTATATAAATTAAAAATAAAATTTATAAAAATAATTTTTAAAAAAGAAAAATAAGTTTGGAAAAGAAATTCTAATATATAAAATATAATTATAAAAATAAAATAATAAATATAAATTAAGATAAAAAATAATTAATAACAGCCATACATACATAAATATATAATAACGATAGAAGAGAGATAGGAAATTTTCAAAATTATCTTTATGCAGGGTATCAAAATCCGATATTAAACATTGCACAAAATCAAAGTTTTGCGTAATAAGGTGTAGGAGTAAAATATATAGGCATACCATTTAATGCCTTACAACCACTTTACTTACAACCCTCTTATAGCTTGCTATCAAATATCGTTTGACTAATGTTATTACTTTATATATTTAATATTGTAATAATGTTAGTCTTGTCCCAGATTTTTTATCTTATTTCAATTCATAATTGAATCTTAACTGATTTTATAATTTATCCTTTATAATTTTATATTCAAATTATTTTTTATATTAAAATTTTACAAAAATCTCTAAAATCTTCAAATCACTATATTTGCCGTATTTTTGCAACAACAAACTATATGTCTTTAAAATAAAAACGCCTTAAAATCGATTCTCGTGCGTCGTTTTTTTGACCATTTTTTGCATATTTTAGAAATACCTGATTTATCAATATTTCACTAGCTTTATATAATATTTCTTATAAATTATATATTTAGGTTTTAAATTTTAAACATATAACTTGTTTGACTTTTTGCATTTTCATAAATAAAGCAATTAGTTCATCACGACTTGAAATTTTCATATTATAAAACGAATTATCTATTAGTTTTTCTTCAACAGTATTTAAAACTGAATTATCTAAAATTTGCTCTTTAGGTACAAGTATTCTTCCTTCTGAATCTTCTTCGATAATTGAATATCTATTAGTACTTCCAATAATTATATGACCTAAAAAACCTTCAACATTTGCAGCAAAGTTTTTCGTAACTTCCATATCTTCTTTAGAAGCTTTTGCTATTCCAGAAGGATGATTATGTGCTAAATAATAGCCATCTGCATTTAATCTTTTCATTCTATTTGTCATTTTTTCATAACTTCTAATTGAATCTCCAGTCTTTTCATTAAATATAAATACTCCGTCTGGAATTTTACTTGTCATAGCTTCTTGACCAACAATTTTATTATCTCTCATATAAAATATTCTAAATGTTTCATAACGAGGATCTCTGAAGATATTACAAACATCTACTAAATCATTTTTATTTTGAATACTAGAATTACTTAAATCAATATAGCCTTGATTCAATTTTATATTTTCTAATTTGTTATATATAATTTTAATATTTTTATCCAAAATAAGCTCCTTTCTAGTCATTGTAAGGAAGTATATTTCTTTCCATGTAACTCTTGTATAAATCTTCAGAATTGTAATAGCTTTTTTCTTGAGAATAATACTCATTGTTGGGATCAGAATACTTCTTCATTGTTTCTTTTTGAATTCTTTTTATTTTTTGTTCCTCCTGGATTTCTTTCCGATTTTCAAGTTCAAGTTCTTGTAATTCAAGCTGTAATCCTACTGATTCATTTTTGTATTTCCTTATTTCTAACTTTTTCTTTTTATATTTAAGCTCAAGCTCATCTAATTCCTTATTTGCTTTAGCTATTTTGATATTTAATTTTCCTATTTGTTCTGTAAGCTCCTCTCTTTGCAAATGTATCACTTCCTTTCGTTTTAAGCACAAAAAAAGAAGCTGATATTTTAATCAACTTCTAATATATTTAATATTTTAATCATAACTATAACTTGTAATTTGTCTTTTTTATTTTCTTTAATATTTTCTTTACAATACTCTTTTATTCTATTTATTTTATTTTCACTCAAATTTGTACTCCCTTTAATATAATGTAATTTTATATTTTGTTTGTAATTATAATATGTTACATATATTTTTGATTTATATGATTTTAATTTATTTTAAGCCTATAATATAGTTGTTTATTTTTTCAGATTGTTCCTGAATATCTGCAATGTATTTATCAAATATATCTGTTCTTATATTACATTTAGACTTTTTTTCTAAAATTTTTCTTAATAGTTCAAATGAGTCTATGATATGATGCCTAAATTCATAACTATCTTCTATTCTATTAAACTCTAATGATTCTATAATCGCAAAAGATTTATCAAATGCATCTAATATTTCGTTCAAGAGTTCTTGGCTTATTTGAGAGTTGTTACTTTTGTAGTAAATGCTTAAATACATTCTATATTTTGAATATACTTCATCAAAGTTTAGACTAATATTTTCTTTGTCTAAAATAACTTTGGCAATATGAATGTAAAATGCTTTTATAAAAACATAAGTTAATGTTTTATCAATGTTTTGGTTTTCATTAAATTCCTCTAATATGTTATAAATACTATCTTCACTTAAGTCAAATAGCTCACTTGCAAAATCATTTGTTAAAATATTCTTCATTTCTATCTCTCCCTTATAACTAACCATTCTCATAACTTAAATTATGAGTACCTAATTTTCCCATTCTCCTGAACTTTCTTTTTAGCAAAGTAAAATATTTTCTAAAATTAATTTTATTTATAATATATCCTAATACACATCCAAATATAATTAATAAAATTCTCAATTCTATTGCAGTACTTGTATCAAATAAAGCCGAAGCAGAACTAATTGCATTTACAGTAATAAATATTACTTGATACTTATAATCATTTATAAACGTATAAATATAATTTAAAATTATTGTAACAATCACATCATATTTTTCTGGTACCAATGCTTGGAATAATATAGCAAAAACAATTGAACCAATTATTGTTGAAATTATTCTACTTATAAATCTTTTTTGAGTATTAGAAAAATCAATTTGTGTTAAAGACATAACAGACATTGAAATCCACATAGTCTTTTTAACACCAAACAATGTACCAATCAACATCGCAATACTTACACCAATAGCCATCTTTAAAGCTATAATAAACCTATTTGATGTTATACTCATACTCTTAAATGCTTGCTTAATTGTATCATGCTCCTTATTTGAATTTTTATTTTTAAAATAATATACTAATGACACTATTACTCCACCTATAAGCAAACTTAACATTCTAGTTACAAAATCATGACCCTCTGCGGGATTTGACTGATTAAAAATGTAACATAAAAGAAATGGCATATACGCCTTATATTCTGGTTTTGCTGATGGAATGTACATAATTAAGAATATTGTAATAAAGTTTACAATCAAACCTATTACTGGATTTATTTGAGCCAACTTATTTGAAAATCCTATTTGTAAAAACATCAAAACAATAACAAATGGTGCTTGTTTTATATTAATTCCTATATCCATATACCAATACATCATAGTTCCAATTAATACACATACCCATGTCAAAGAATTATTTGTACCAAATATTTGTGAAAATACGCCTACAAATAATGTAATAAAAACCAACTTTAATAAATTAGAAAATATACTTTTACGTGTTATTTTTTGCATAAAATACCTTCTTTCTCACAAAAATTATGGCTAATATTTACAAAAAAATTAGCACTCTGTAAAAACGACTGCTAATATTTTATACCTATTTTTAGCAGTTGTCAATTCAAAGTGCTAAATATTCACATAAATTTCACATTTAACTTTTCTATTTTCCCATTCACCATTAACATATCTTTCCATATTATTGATTAATCAAATTTATCCCTTTGATTGTTGGATACAGTAACTTTATAAAATCTGTTGCATCTTGTTTTGAGCCAACAACACTCCCATAATGAACTGGTATAGCAAATTTAGGTTTTATAATATTTATTAATTGTGCTGCCTCTTTAAAATCCATTGTATATGTCCCACCAACTGGAACAAATGCAACATCACATTTTACTTTTTTATTTTCTTCAGTAATATCAGTATCTCCTGCTATATAATACCTAACACCCTTTATTTCTATAATATAGCCTAGCCAATTATTTTCTTTTGGGTGAAAAGGCTTATTTGTATTATATGCTGGAACTGCCTCAACTTTTATTCCATCAATAATTTCTGTATCTCCTGAATCAAGCGTAAAAATGTTTTCTTGATTTATTCCTTTTTCAAGTAATTTAGGTAATAAATCATCAGGAATAACAAAAATAGAATTAAATTTTCTTACTTTATCTATATCATCTTCAGAATAATGGTCATAATGGTCATGTGTTATAAAAATTATATCTGCATCATTATAATTTTTATCTATATGATATGGATCTATATAAATAATTTTTTCTTTATTTATTTTTATACAACTATGGTATAAAACCTCTATATTATCAAGAATATTTATCATTTCTACTACCTCCATTTTTAGATATTATAATATAAATAAATATACAAAACAAATTATTCTTCTTTTATAGCTATTATCAATTCATTTGGTTGTACCATCATATTTGCATTTTTATATGTAAATCTTGCATGAGAAAAATAAACTTTATAATTTTTATTTTCTAATTTAGTACGTGTCAAAGATAAAAATTTATCAGTATCTTGTTCAGATAAATTATTTTTTACTCTTATTGAGTTTGATAATTCTATTCTTTTAAAATTTGCTTCTTTTAATTTTCCCAGTTGTTTCTCTGTCTTTTCTAAATTTTCTGATATTGGATAAACTGGTGTAAGAACGCAATTACCTTCTAAAGCCAATTTTCTGCTACTATCATCATTTCTTTTTGAAATTTTAAACTTCCACATATTGTTATTACTTTCATTTTTTATATCTTCCCTACAACTTACTATTTTTTGCTTTGTTTACACCATATATTATATCATGAAAAAAGCAAATCATTTTAACGGCTTTCTCAACAAATTATAATTTTCTATTTATCTAATTTTATTATATCGTTTACATCATTGGAGCAAATAATCTTAAAATAGCTTGCCATAGTCCTTTAAATAAACCATTTTTTGCTTCTTTTTCATCTACTTTATGTGATTCTTTAAAGGAATCCTCAAAATCTTTTTTGATATCTTTTATTACATTTGTATCCTTCATATAAATACCACATTCAAAATGTAAATATAAACTTCTATAATCTAAGTTTATTGTTCCTACAGTTGCTATTTCATCATCGGATAAAAATACTTTGCTATGTACAAAACCATTCGTATAAGTATAAATTTTTACTCCACCTTTAATTAATGTATAAAAATAAGAAGAGGTTAAATCATATACAATTTTTTTATCGGGTATTCCAGGAACAACAATTCTGACATCTACTCCTCTTCTTGCAGCTAAGATTAAACTATTTATCATATCTGTATCAATAATTAAATAAGGTGTATAAATATAAACATACTTTTTCGCTTGATTGATAATATTTAGATAAATATCTTCGCCGGTTATAACATCATCTAATGGACTTTCCCCATAAGGTACAACGAAACCATTTTCCTTATACTTTTCAGTAAATTTATATTTGTATTTATTATAATCATTATCTTCTTTTTTAAATGAATTCCACATTTCTAGAAACATAACAGTAAAATTCCAAACAGCTTCACCTTTTATCCTAATTCCATTATCTTTCCATACTCCTAATTTACTATTTATATTTATATATTCATCTGAAATATTAATTCCACCAGAAAAAGCAGTATGTCCATCAATTATCATCATTTTTCTATGATCTCTATTATTCATAATAATACCTGCAAATGGCGATAATTTATTAAATTGCATACATTTTATTCCATATTTTCCTAGTAACTTTGGATAATTACTAGGTAGCATAGCAAAAGAACCCATATCATCATATAATACTCTTACATCTAGTCCTGAATTTGCTTTTTCTTTTAATATATCTAAAATTTCTTGCCACATAGTACCATTATTAATAATGAAATATTCTATAAAAATAAATTTTTTGGCTTTTTTTAGTTCTTCTAACATAACAGGATAAACGTCATCACCAAGAGAATAATAGTTTATCTCATTGTTTTTCGTTACAGGAAATCCTGCAAATTCACTTATATATTTTAATTGTCCTAAATTTTTAGTATCGATTTCTTTTTTTATAAATTCATCTTGTATTAAGTATTTTTGACCATTTTCTATATTTTCATTAATATTCTTTAAAACTTTACTTCTTTTCATATTATTACTAAGTATGATATATAGAAGTGTTCCAATTAATGGAAAAAGCATAATCAGTAATATCCATATTAAATCGCTACTTAATCTTTTACTATACTTGATAATCATTAAAACAATTATAATACTAAGTAAACCATAAACTACTTGAATAACACTTATAAATTCTCCAAATTTTAAATATATAAATAATGTTAATAGAATTTGTATTAATAAACCTATTGCTACAACAATTCCTCTTTTTACTGCCATCCACATATTTTTTTCCTCATACTAATTCATTTTTATATGTAATACTTTTATCTTCTTTATAAATAAACATTAATTTTGAGTTCTTATCTGTTCTTCCTTTATCAAAGGATAACGAATAAGTACATTACTATCTAGATTTTCTTTGTGCATATCAACTGCTGTTATTTGATGATTATCATATGTTGTATAATAATAAATTCCCTTATTTACATTACAGCAAGATGTATAAATTGTTATTTCAAATTTATCATCACCTAAATCACAGCATCCTCTTTGTTGATCAACGCTACCTAAAATGTGAAAAAATTGACTAACACTTGATTTTTCATCTTCTTTAGAAAAAGAATTTAATTTAGTATACGCTACTCTTATGAATCTTGATTGCGATGATAAATCACCTGGTAGACCTATTGCTCCCATTCCTCTACTATATAAACTTAGATCTAATTCTTTACTAAATTTATTCTCTGGAGATTTAGGTGATAAATACATATAATTATTTAAGGCAAACATTTGCTTATCAAAAGATGGATTATTAGTTAATACCCCTACTGGATTATCATATATTTTTATTCCATCAATAACAGACTCTACAGTTATTGATTGTGTGCTATCGGAAATAATCCAATGTAAGCTAGCTAATGGTAATTTATCACTAAATGGAGTATTTAACACATTCATTTTTTCAATCAAATTTCTAGCTTCATTTACATTTGAACATTGGCTTAAAATCCATGGTATCAGTTCAAATTGAGCAACATTATCTTTTCCTTCCTGTTTTTCTTTATAATGAGCATTTCCAACAAAATTTAAACCTGCTATTGCTAACCCTTTTTCGTTTATTGCATCGTAATATAATGGATAATCTTCAGTAACAAATGCCATTCCAATTATCGCATAATGACTCTTAATGTCATCTACTTCTCTAAATTTAAATTCAAAGTTTCTTGGTGTTATTGTTACTTCATCTCCATATGAAAATTCATAATCCAATGTTCTTCCAAAATAAAAATCTTTCGTTTTATAAGTTGCTGCTGTACACATATTCTTTCCCTTCTTTCTAATACTATTTCTTATCTTTTATATAACTCTCTTTCAAATTACTAATTCTTGTTAGGATTATATAATAAAAGGTAGATAATTTCAACTGGTTATCTACCCTACTTATTGTAATTTGCTATTATTTATTTCTTTTAACAAGTATTACTCCAATTACCGTTATAACAACAACAATAAATGGAGCTACTTTAAAATATACCCACTCAAATGAATGCCATATAGTTCCAATAACTGCCCATTCTGGATTACTATAATCCCAATTTTGATATGGACTACCTAACAGTGCTAATAAGATAAATAATAAAATCAAACAAACATCAGCTATTATTAAAGTATTAACAAATATATTTCTTTTTTGCTTTTGTTTTTTAGATAGTTGTTCATTAATAACCTCTAGTTTCTCTGATATTACCTTTAAGTCTTTTTTTTCCTGTTCATCAATGTTCTCTCCAAGAATTGTACTAACTGGTGTATCAAATACTTCCGATATAGATATTAACATTTCTGCATCTGGAACAGATAATCCTTGTTCGCATTTTGATACTGTATCGTTCTTTATATCAAGCACTATAATAGGAAGTGCTACAATAATAATTAAAAGTGTATTAATGATTGTTATATTAAACGGAATCATATTATTTATTGTCAGTATAATATTCGGTATAACTATAATTGCTAATAACAATATAAGGATCATTTCATAAACATAGTAGTTCTTAAATGCCTTATATTCTACTTTGGCACCATCTTTTAACTAATTTCTAATTGGGAACAATAAGACTAATAAAATTATGGCTACTAAAATTATGATTACTTTCTTCTTCACTCTTTACACATCACTTCCAAATTGCAATTTACATTATTATTTATTTTTACTTTTTATTCATCCACTCAACTGTATCCTTTATTGTATCTTTCATATTTCTATTTTTAAATTTCAACTTTTCTTTAGCTTTTTCATTACTGAAATTAGCATTAGAAGATAGTGTATATAGTGAATACTTTGTAAAAAGTGGAGTTTGTTTCTTTAAATTATAATATACTTCAAAAAAAGGTGCTATTAATTTTGCAAGACCTATTGGTAATACCATTTTAATCTTTTTTCTTCCTTGCACATCACAAATTAAATCGCATAATTCTTTTATTGCAATATATCTATTAGATAAGATATAGCATTCACCATTAGTACCATTTTTACAAGCACTAATAACACCATCTGCTACATCTCTTACATCAACAAAATCATATCCCCCTTTTACACAAGCAAATAATTTGCCATTTGCAACTTCTTTTATTAATTGTGTTAAGTGGCTATTGCCAAAATCATTTGGACCTATAATACCAGATGGATGAATTATACAAGCATTCAAATTTTTCCCCTTTACTGCATCAATTACATACTTCGCAGCTTCTGCTTTTGTTTTTGCATATAATCCCTCAACATTATCAGGGTTAAAATTAGTTATTTCTGTTATTAATTCATTGTTAGGTGGCTCTGGGATTGCATGCACACTACTAATATAGATAAGTTTTGCTTTTGACTCTATTACCTTATCTACTATATTTTTAGTTCCATTAACATTAACATTATAAACAAGTGGATTGTATTTTGATTTTATATATACTACTGCAGCACAATGAATTACAAAAACTTCTTTTCCATCAGTATTTTCAAAAATTAATGATAAAGTTTCTTTTTTAGTTACATCACCATAGTAGATTTTACATTTTAATCCTTCAAGTGATTTAATAGAATCGCCTTTTAATACAAAAGCCCTAATTTCATTATCAGCATCTTGTTCTAACTTTCTTATAATGTTATTACCTAAAAAACCATTTGCTCCTGTTATTATATAGATTTTTTTCACAATATTTATCACCTGCCACTCCATTCTAAAAAATAAATCTAAGCTCTCTCTTATATAATTATACCACAATTTCACGATTATTTTTTAAGAAGTATATGAATAGTAAAAAGATTAGTTATATTCCAAACTAATCTCATCAATAAATTGTAATTTATCGAGATAGTTACTTTAAAAAATTTACTAAATTTATATAAACTTGATTTGTTAATACACAATCGTTCAATGCCCTATGTTCATTTCTTTTAGCTAAATTAAAATAATCTATTAAATTATCTAGTTTATGATGTTTTAATTCTGGTAATAATTTTCTTGATATTCTTAATGTATCAATATAGTCATTTGATAAATATTCTCCTAAATTATCTACCATACTATCATAAATAAAATCAATATCAAAATTAACATTATGACCAATAATAATGTCATTTCCTAAAAATTTCTTAAATTCATACAAAACATATACTAAATCTTTTCCTTCTTGTTCTATCATTTCGTTTGTAATGCCTGTTAATCTTGTTGTAAAGTAGCCTACTTCATTATTTATTTTTATTAATTCTGAAAAATATTCTATCTCTTTTTTATTTCTTACTTTTATTGCACTTATTTCAAGTATTTCTCCATAATAGGAATCCAAACTTGTTGTTTCTATATCTAATACTGTGTAATCATCTACATTTTCTACTAGGCTATGACCTTTATAAACTCTTTTTCTTACCATATTAAAGCTCCATTTATTCTAAAATCCATTTAATTCCTTTTGCCATTCTTAAGACTCCATCTTTAAAGTGATTTCCTTCATTTTCTTCGTATAATGTTTCAATATTTTTACTTAAAAATTCTTGAATTTCTCTTGTTTTATCTTCTACTGTTTGCAATATTTCTATTTTAGAATTTTTTTCTTTATTTCCAAGTGAAAAATATATTTTATCTATATTTTTACTTATTTCATTTTCCTTAACATATTTTTCAAAATTAGGATACCACATAGAACCTGAAGCTGATACAATTCTTTTGAATATATCTGTTTTATAGCCTGAATATAGAGCAAATAACCCACCTAAAGAATACCCTGCTAAAACCCAATATTCTATTTCTTTTTGAAGTTCATTTGTAATAAAACCTTCTACTTTTGGTATAATCTCATCTTCTATTAGCTTTAAATATTCATCTGCATATCCTTTGCAATAACTATCTCCTTTATATAAAGGTGGACATTCCCAAGGGGTCATATCATTGCTCCAACTCATCTTTGAAATAGCTACTAAAATAAAATCTTTTGCATTTAATTTTTTACATTCTTCCCAAACCTTATTACCCTCTCCACTAAAAGTATTAAGTATTATCACAGGAATTTTCTTGTTTTCTGTTTCGTTATAAAATATTTCAATTTGTTTTTTATCAATTTCAAAATTCATAATTTTTCCTACTTCCAATTACATTTTCTACACCACTTGCAACCATTACAACTAAATCTTCTTTTGCAAGTTTTACATCTTGGCTGAATTTTTATATCTTTTTCTTTATAGATTAAAGGATTTTGTAGTTCTGATTTTAAAGCCATAACTCTTTGGTATGCTTTTGGAATGTTATATGTTTTTCCATCTTTTATAAAAACATTTCCAGTACCACAAAAATCAAACTTTATATTATACTTTACACATTCATCATATATTTTCTTTACCCAATCAAAATATAAAGGTCTATTTCCTTCGTAGTTTTCACCATCAACTAATACAATTTCAAATTTTCCTGTACTTAAATATTGGTCTAATGTTATTTCTGAAATCATTGGAGCACACATTATTCCTTTATGTTTGAAAGGTAAATCTAATAGAATTGGTAATCTCTCATCTGCTCTTTTTTGATTTTCTGTTGTAAATACCATTATTACATTTTCTAATCCATCTCCCCACCAACTAGGCAAATTATCTAATACTCTTTCAGCTCTTTTGGTTTGTAGCCAAAAAGTAATATCAGGACGAAGTTTAATCATTTCCCATACTTCTTTTCTCCACTCATCTGCTTCGGTCAAAAAGAAATCACTTGTCATACAAACTCTTAAAACTGATCCACTTGGTATTTTATATTCTCCATTTCGACTTTTTTTAAGTGGCAAATTAAAGTTAGTTTTTACTTTATAAATATCGCTTCCATCTTTATCTCTTTGGCTATCTAAATAATACATATAGCAATTTTCACAACCCTCGCTATACTTTTTGCAGCCATGCCAAGGATTCCATATATCATTCATTTTATTATCATTTCCTTACTACTTATAGGTTTAAGTCCTTACTTAATATATCTGTAAGACCTCTAGGTTCTCTAACCCACTTAATTCCATACTTGTTTAATTTTTCAAAAGTAAATTCATCTTGCTTATACCTTTTTAATAACTTTATTTTCATTACTTTTTTCATTGCAACATTTTTATCTTTATATTCATAAGGTATATCTGTTTCTAAAACTTCACATTTATAAAGGATTGCTGAAATAGGTGCAGCTACATATAAGTAAACAATATCTCCAGCCCATATATTATTAGATTGTTTCCATATAATTGTGTCTGTTTTATTAAAAGCATTTATAATATCATAATATTTACCTCACTTTCAAATTACTATTTGTATTTATCTTTTCCCTCATAAACTACCTTTTAAATTTGATCCGATCAGTTGCAATTCTATATTTATTTTGTTTATCTCAAATTGTTCTAAGCCCCATTTTTTTAAGTCTGATTTTGAATTATCAATTAAATTTCCTAGCATTGTTATTCCGTTGTTTTCTAATATTTTAATTGCTCTGTCTGGAATGTCTAATCTATTTATACTTTGTTTTTTTAATTTTTCTTCCATCTTATTTTTACTCCTTATCTTCTTTTATTGCTATCATTAATTCATTTGGCTGTACTATTCTGTTTGCATTTTCGTAAAAAAATCTTGCTCCTGTAAAATATATATTAAAGCCCTTCTTTTCAAGATATGTTTTATTTAAAGCAAGAAATTTATCAACTTCTTCCTCTGATAAATTATTTTTAATTCTTAATTCATAAAATGTATATCTTATATAATTTTCATTTTCTTCTAACTTTTTGTTTATATAATTATCTACAAATTGTAAATCCATTTTTTATCACTTCCATATTCATTTTAGTATAGCATATTTTAAATGTATTTACATTATTTTTTATAAAATATGCTAACATTGTATATTTCCTTTATTATAATATTTTTATTCAAAATTATAAATATTATCTATATTTTTAACTATATCCCCTCTTATATCAATAATTTCGTTCATTGGAATGCTGATATTTCCACTTAAAATTATTGTATTGTTATATTGATCAATCTTTATTACATTCTTTTCTATATTTACATATTTTCCACCATCTTTCTTTTCATCTGGTACAAAATATGTTATTTTTATTAAAGGTTTTTCTTTAATTCTATCTAGTAATATTTGTATTTTTAAATCTAAAATCATTTTTAATTCTTCGTCAATTTCAATTTTATTCTCTGTAATTCTTGCAGTTTCTTTAACCTGTCCCTCATATCCAGTCAATGCAGCAAATGGTGCAAATTGGGCTGATCTTTGTTCTAAACTCATTTTTGGTCTGTTGGAAACAGGTCTAGACAAGTTTATAATATCCTCATACTTTTCCATTATTCTTTATGACCTCCTACTTGTGAATTTCTATCAATAGCTGTTGCTCCATCTTCAAAATTCATTCCTTTTAAAATAGCATTTTTTCCATATTTTTGCTTAATGCTTAATATTGATTTTTGCAAATTATGTTCTTTATTTTCTTTTTCTTCTTTTTTTCTAATTTCGGTATAATCTGTAAATAAATCTAATTGTTCTACTTGTTTATATTCTTTAGCTTTTTCTTCTGATATTAGATTATTAACTGATATATTGATCCTTCTGCATAATAAATTTTTATTAACTATTCTATCAAATAAATCCATTATAGCTTTTTCAATAATTCTTGTTGAAGAATTATAATGGTCTAAATTTATCGTTCCATGTGCATGTTCAGGTACACTTCTTCCATATCTATCTTTAGTTATTTTTCCAGTATAAGCAATAGAACTATTTTTTAGGTTATCTATATCATATCCTATTGTAAGAACAATTTGATTGGTTTCTAAGCCCTTTTCAACTAAATCTAAGGATAAGGTTTCAGCCATTTCTTTTACTATAAGTTTAGTTTTTATATAATCATAAGGACAATGTAGTACCTGTCCTGAACTTAAGCTATTTGTTGCTGGTGTGTAAGCTTTTATACTTTCAATAGTACAAGGTTCATACCCCCACGAATGATCAATTAGTAATTCTGCATTTATTCCAAATAATTTATACAATTTTTCTTCATCTATTAATGAACATTTTGCTACATCCCCCATAGTAAATATATTATTTTGTTCAAGTTTTTTTGCTATTCCTTTTCCAACTCTCCAAAAGTCTGTAATAGGCCTATGCTCCCATAATATCCTCTTATATTTTTCTTCATTTAACCAAGCAATTCTTACTCCTTTTTCATTAGGCATTATATGTTTTGCAACTACATCCATTGCAACCTTTGCTAAATATAAATTAGTTCCTATACCACAAGTTGCTGTTATTCCTGTTGTTTCATATACTTCATGAATTACATTTGTTGCCAAGATATTTGCTTTTACATTGTAGGTATTTAAATAATGTGTAACATCTATAAAAACTTCATCAATTGAATATACAAAAATATCATCTGCCGAAAAATATTTTAAATAGATATTATAGATTTCTGTACTATATTTCATGTACTTTTTCATTTGTGGTGGAGCTATAATGTAATCCAATTCATAATTTTTATTAGTTTTTAAAACATCATCATTATAAGATTTTTCTCTAAACTCTTTTATATGAGCTTTGTAGCGTCTTTCGGTATTTATTTCTCTAGCTTTTTGCACTACTTCAAATAGTCTAGCTCTCCCTGGTATTCCATAAGATTTTAATGAAGGACTAACAGCAAGACATATTGTTTTTTCGGTTCTACTACTATCTGCAACTACTAAATTAGTTTTAAGTGGATCTAGTCCTCTCTCCACGCATTCAACAGAGGCATAAAAACTTTTTAAATCTATTGCAATATAAACGTTTTGCATTTTGCTCATCCTTCTTTTTATTTTCTGTATTATATCACAATGCTTTTTACTTGTAAACAGTTGTTCGTACATAAAACAAAAAAAATATACACCATTAAAGATGTATATTTTAATACTATTCGTATTTTGGACTTCCATATCCCATCACTTGAACATCATCAAAAGAGTACATTCTTTCAGCACATTTATTGCTTGTATTCCCCTCTATTGTATATATATTTCTATTTTCTATATCTGTTCTTGTAACAATTCCAACATGATCACTTGTACCATCTTGATTACCAGCTTCATCTTTCCAGTCAAAAAATATAATATCTCCAACAATAGGATAATAAGAATCTCCTCTATCATGCCATTCATTTTTTTCTTTAAACCAATTAATTCCATCAACACAAGCTGAAAACTTTGGAAGTATTCCATTATTAATATAGCCACATTGATCTCCACACCAACTAACAAAACAAGCACACCAAGCAACATGTTCTTTAAAACCATACCAAGACCAGAATTTGTCGCCACCCTCATTACCTATTTGTGCTTTGGCAACTAGTACAATTTCAATATTAGGAATTTGTGAAGTATCATAATTATTATCTCCATTACTATTGTAAATTGAGGCAATAAATCCTGCAATAATCACTATAACTAATGTTATAACAATTGCGATCCAACCTCCAGCAATAATTACTGAAGTTAAAGCTTTCGCACCTGCAATTATTGTTTTTGTTGTTTTTATAGTTGCTCGTAATGTGTTTTTTATAGTTTTTGCAGTAGTATTAGCTACTTTTTTGCTTATCTGAGTTATTTTTTGAGTAGCTTTTATATTTTTATTTATAATTTTTTGACTTTCTTTCGCATTTTTTTTAGTAGTTTTTATTTTCGGACTACTTAGTCTTGTTTTGCCAACCCCACCTTTTTGATTAGCTATAGAAATTACTTTTGCATTGCTCAATATTTACCACCTCCTTAAACAATTTAATCTCTAATGCTTTTTGATAAATTTTATATCTTAGTTCTCTTTTGACCTCTTTTAATTCTTGAAGTGATAAATTTAATCTCTCTAAAATAAATTTTGTTTCTAAATTATCTATATAACTATACTTTATTACATAATAATAATTTTTATCTTCTAAGTCATATAAATTAGATATAAATGAATTTATTATTTTTTTCCACAATTCAATTCTTTTTAAAGTCCTATCATTTTCAAATTTTATTAAAATATTTTCTAGCGTATTACCATATTCACTATTTAACGAATTTAACCAACTTCTATTAGATACATTTATTGAATCAATAAGATCATTTTTTCTATTTTCATAGACCTTGCTGATATTCTTATAATTATATAAAAAATATTTTATCTCTTTATCTGCATTTAATGGTATAACAAATAAATCATTCATTCGCATTCTCCTTTTTATTGGTTTCAAAGTATTTTTTTATACATTCATTCAATACTTGCGTTGTTTCATCTCCTATAGGTAATACTGAAGGATTTGAAATTGTTTTTTCAAGAAATTTATTTGTTACAAATTCAGCTATTTTTTCATAATCATCTTCAAAGTTATATTTTTCATTAAAACATTGTATATCATTTTTTAATGCTTCTCTTACTTCTGATGATAGTAAAATCTCTGATATAAGTTCGTTTAGGTTTTGTTCAGATTTTTTTAATAAGTTAAAAATAAGTTGCTTTTGTTTTTGAGAATAACCAATATAATCTACGAAGTCTTTTGTACGAACAAAAGAAGATACCTCTTCATCATCCAATTCGTTTATATTTTCATATTGGATTAAGGTATCTTCAAATTTATCATTTTCTAATTTTAATAAATCATATCTTAGTTTTAAATCTATACAATCTTTATTAAATGTCTTTAAAAGACTCAAAAACATATTTCTTATTTCTTCATTCGTATATGTTAAATATTCTCCATATTCTAAAAATGATGCTAATCTACTACTGATTTTGTTCATTGATGGAAATTTTCTTCGTAATTTTTCATAGTCTAGTTTTTTTCTTTTCATTCTTACCTCCTTATTTTTTAGAGGTCGACAAATAAAACTAAATAATATTAGTTTTTAAAGTTAGATATTATTTCAATAACTATATATCGGAAATTTAAGTTGACTTTTTGAATTTAATAAAATGTTGATAACTTTTTTGAATTAAATTTTTGGATATGGGTTGACCCATTGAAATTACTGGTGTTGATAGTCAAAAACTGATCGGATTATCAAAGTTTTGTGCAAATAGGAGCAGGAATAATTATCCTGAAACACCAATAAGACCCCTCCCACCAGTTTTCATGCTTATTTGAGCCTTATAGCTGTTTAGTATTTTTTATTCAGTAATTTATATTATTCTATTATTTTTAGTTCTTATACTTAATTCTCACGAGCTTTCTATTTAAGCCACTTTTCAGACTTTTTCTTATAATTTATCCTTGCTCATTTTTTTGCGTGTCTTTTTTAAAAAAGCTGGACCATAAAATCTTTAATTCATTTTTTAGTCCTATCTCGAATTTTTTCTAAAAAGCCCCAAAACCGCATAAAGCCTAGAATAACCGTATTTTACTGACAACAAACTATATTACCTTTTTATAAAAATGGCTTAAAATTGATTCTCGTGCGTCACTATTTTAGGGCTTTTTCAGCTATTTTGGTATTACTATAAATTTATAAATCTGATGGCTTAAAATTACTCAAAATCGTCAAAGCCTCAGAATAACCGTATTTTACAGACAACAAGTTATATTACCTTTAAATAAAACCGCCTTAAAATCGATTCTCGCAAGCCGTTATTTTAGGTGTTTTTGAGCATTTTTAGTAGTTACAATATCAGTACAAATTTTGACTAATTTAATAGATGAATTTTAAATAAGTTAATAATCTCAAATGAATAATTTATCATATAAAATAAAAAAGCGTCTTAAATTTGATTTTAAGACGTCAAATAAGTAGATTGTTAGTGAGTATATACGAGCGCTACAAGAAACTTATGATTACTAATTAGGATTCATTATAAATAATCATATATAAATTTATTATATATGTAATCAATTTCTAAAACTAATAATGTATAAACTTAAAACTAAAGCTCAAATCTAATTTAAAACAATATTTAAAATTACAAATGAATAACTTGTTAGGTTTAAATATAAAATGTCTTAAAATTGATTTTCAAACTTAATAAATATAATTACAAATCTAAAATCAGAGTTAAAATTTGTAAATAAATTTATAAAAATCATAAGAAATTTTAACAAAATAATTTTATAACATTGTACAAAATATTTTACTACCGATTTTCTTTTTTATTAAAATAATTTTGGAATAAGGCTCTTCCCCCTACTCCAGCTGATTTTGTACCAGTAATCGAATTTTATGAACTTTATAAAATTATAATTTAAGCAATACATATATGTCATCAAAATAAAAACGTCTTAAATTTGATTCTCGTAAGCTATTAATACCAAATTCTATACATTATACTTCTCCTTAAAAATTTTTAATTTTTTTATAAACTCATTTTTCTTACTTCAAATAAATCATCTCTTTTTAATATTTCATTTTCCATTTCATGTAATACTTTTATCAAATTTTCTTTAATCATATTTACCTCTTTATTATTTTTTTATTATTTTATCCTAAAACAATAAAAAATACAATATTTATGATATAATGAACAAAAATTCTAAAGAAAAGGATTGTGATATATAGTGAAAAACGTTTATATTAATATTGAAGATAACCCAGGATTTTTAAACTCTTTTTTAGATTATACTGCTACTATTTTAAACAAGTCGCAGAATACTGTTAAAGAATATAATTATGATTTAAATACATTCTTAAAATACATTTTATATCATTTTAAAATGACTAATGAAAAAGATTTAAAACAGATTAGTATTCGTAATATGTCATTAGAAACTGTTTCTAAAATTACTTTAGATGATATTCACTCTTTTTTGTTTTATCTTACTAATACATATAATAGTAAAGCAGCGACTCGTGCTAGAAAAGTTTCTAGTATTCGTGTATTTTTCAATTATTTATGTAATAAAGCTGGTTTAATTGAAAAAAATCCAGCTCAAAATTTGGAAACTCCTAAGTTAGATAAGCGTATTCCAAAATATTTAACTCTTGATGATAGTAAAAAACTTCTTGAGGCAGTTAATGATATGGATGATCGCAACAAGGAGCGTGATTACGCTATTATTACATTGTTTTTAAATTGCGGTATGCGTTTATCTGAATTAGTAGGAATTAATATTAAAGATATAAATTTTAATGATCAAAAACTTAATGTTATTGGTAAAGGAAACAAAGAGCGTACTATTTATTTAAATTCAGCATGTATGAATGCTGTTAATAAATATCTTGCTGTTAGACCACATGATAATGTAAAATATGATTCAAAAGATGCTTTATTTTTAAGTGAAAGGCGAGAGCGTATTAGTAATAGAACTGTCCAATATATTGTAAAGCAAGAGCTAAAAAGGGCTGGACTTGATACTAATAAATATTCTGTACATAAATTAAGACATACAGCTGCAACTCTTATGTATAAATATGGAAATGTTGATATTAGGGCATTACAAGAATTATTAGGACACGAAAGTATTTCTACCACTGAAATATATACACATGTTGACAATTCGCAAATAAGAAATGCTGTTGAAAGTAATCCTTTAGCTAATATAAAATAAAAATAGGGGGCATTACGCTCCCTATTTTTATTTTCTGCCACCGTTTGTTGTATTGTTTTTTGCTTTAGTTTGAGAATTTGATGTAGATGAACTACTGTCATCTAATATAAGTCCCCAAGCTGTTGCAACCGGTCTTGTTTTATGAACTCCATCACTGTTTATTGGGTCATTTATTATTTTGTAATTTTCTACCATAACACTTGATGTTCCACCGTCTAAAGCTGCAGCATTATATGCTCCATATCTTTCCATTATTTCAATTAAATCATTCATTTGAGCTCCGGCTCTTCCAACTTTTCTTCCATCAATAACTAATAATAAAACTACACCGTCTTTTCTTTGCCCAATTGCTGTTCTTGGTGCTGTTCCCCAGCCTCCATTTCCAATGACTCTTGAAGATTGACCATTAACAATTAAAAATGGACCTGATGTTACGGCATCTCTTATGTTTAATTGTTTTGCTTGATCTGGTGTTACTTTACCTATTATCAATTTGTTATCTGTATTAAATCCAATTAATCCACCTTCGTCGTTATAGGCTTTGTTTGTTATTGTTTTTCCATTTGAAATTGTAATACCTAAAGGTGTTCCTCCTGAACGATCTTCTTTTAAATCTACAAAGAAGCCACCATTTATTGCAAGAATTGCTTTATTTTTTTGTGCCATTGTAGTTACATATTGTCCAGATTTATTTAGATTAGATGTTACCATAGTATGTAGCTTAGATGCATCGTATACAGCTGCCAAATATCCAGTGTAACCTTTCCCTTCAATATTAATTATTTTGTAATCTGGATGTGCAGAATCCCTTGTTAAAATTTCTTTTTCATATTCATTTGCATATGTATAATTTCCAGTAGAAGCTACAGAAGTTACTAGTGATGGATCTGTAATTGCATCAACTTCAACCATTTTATTTTTTTCTAATACTTCAGCAATTGCATCATCACTATAAAACCAAGTAGCAAGATACTGATGAGTCATTGTTGTCATTGCTGTGGTTATGTACCATTCTCTAAATCCATTATATGGACCATATAATAAGAATAATCCTATTATAAAACCACATACTCCAGAGCAAAATAAAAAATTGAAAAAATTTGAAATAAATGCATTTTTTTTGCGTTTATTTCTTCTTATATTTTTTCTTTCAAAAAATTCTTCTTCATTTAATATTTGATTTTTATGAACTTGCACTTTTTCTTTTTCTAAACTTCTCATTATCAACCTCTCTAAACTTACTTTTTATTCCAATATAAGACCAAAACCAGTAGCAATAGGTCTTGTTTTATGGGCGCCTGAACCATTAACAGGATCGTTTATAATTTTATAATTTTCAACCATAACAGTAGATGTTCCACCATCTAAGGCTGCTGCATTATATGCTCCATATCTTTCCATTATTTCAATTAAGTCATCCATATCTGCACCTGGCATTCCAACTTTTCTTCCATCAACTACAAGCATTAAAACTATACCATCTTTTCTTTGCCCAATTGCTGTTCTTGGTGCTGTTCCCCAGCCTCCATTTCCTAATACTTCTGAAGATTGCCCATTTATAATTAAAAATGGTCCACAAGTTACAGCATCTCGTATATTCATTTTTTGTGCATGAGCTACAGAAACTTTACCTAAAACCAATTTATCATCTTCGTCAAATCCAATAAGTCCTCCAGGTCCACTATAAGACGATTTTGTTAGTATTTTACCTTTACTAATTGTAATACCTAAAGGTACTCCTCCTGCACTGTTGTGGTTTTCATCTTCAAATCCGCCACCATTTATTGCAAGTACAGCTTTATTATTTTCAGCCATTTTTGTTACATATTGTCCAGTTTTACCTAAGTTAGAACTTACTAATGTATGAATTTTAGATGCATCATATATGACTGCTAAATATCCAGAATATCCTTTACCTTCAATATTAATTAGTTTATATTCAGGATGATTTTTATCTTTTTCTAAAACTGCTCTTTCATATTCGTTTAAATTACTTAAATCAGCTTCTTCTTTAGATTCATTATCAGTATTAATTTGATTTGTATCTGTTATTCCATCAACTTCAATAACTGTATTTTTACTTAATACATCATTAATTGTTTCATCACTATAAAACCAAGTAGCCAAATATTGATGAGTCATTGTTGTCATTGCAGATGTTATGTACCATTCTCTGAATTTAGTAATAGGACCATATAATAAGAACAATCCATTCAATATTCCAGTAATAATAATACCTAATATTGTTTTTAGTATAATTTTTTCTTTGCTTTTCTTTTTTACAGATTTCTTTTCTGAATTTTTCTCTGATCTTTTTCTTCTAACAGTAGTGTTTTCTACTTCTTTTTCTAATGTTTGCATGTTATCTCCTTTTATTTTAATAATCCATTAAATAATATATTTTCTAGCTCTTTATATAAATCATTAATACTTATTTTGGTATCTTTTTTTATTCTATATATTAAACTAATACAGGTAGTGCTGAATATTTCTGATGCAATAGTTTCTGGATCAGCTTTTATAATTTCACCTTTGTTTATACCATCTTGAATTATTTCTTCTATTATTTTTAAATATTGAACAACATATTTTTTACATTCAATATTTCTAGGTTCATTTCCCCATAATTGACTAAAAATTATTGTCATAAAATCTTCATATTTATATAAAACCTTTAGTTGTATTAAAACGATTGATTTTAATTTATCTATGCTATTTGTTTTTTGAGCTGTTTTAATAGAAATACTATTTTGCAAAAGTTTCATACCTTCATCTACTAAAAAGTGAAATATTTCTTCTTTACTAGAAAAATGATAATATAAAGTTCCTTTAGCAACACCAACAACAGAAGTTATTTCTTCAATACTAGTAGCATCATAACCTTTTTCTGCAAAAAGCTTCATAGATGTTTCAAATATTTTTCTCTTAGTCTTATTCATAAAGTTCTCCTAAATTCACATATTCGCAGTATATTATACATTTTTTTACGAAATATTGCAAGTCCCAAAAATATTCTACCAAACTTGACATATGTAATCAAGAAAAAAGTATAAAATATTTATGAAAATTTTGTTCAAATAGGGGACTCAAATAGGGGACGGTCCTGCTTGACACATCTTTTGTTAATGGGTTGTCAAAAAGAACCGTCCCCATTGACACTCCTGAGCTGAATTTTTGCAGGACCGTTTCCTTTTATTGGCGCAAAAAAAGAATAAGCACAATAATTGCTTATTCTTTTTTATTTTGTTGTTAATTAGATTCCCATTATAGAATATCCAGCATCTGCATATACTATTTGTCCTGTTATTGCGCTTGACATATTGCTGAATAGGAATGATACTGCGTCTCCTACTTCGTGAGCTGTTACATTTCTTCTTAATGGTGCTTTTTCTCCCATTACATCTTGAATTGTGCTGAAATCTTTAATTCCTCTTGCTGAAAGAGTTTTTATTGGTCCAGCTGATACTGCATTTATACGAATTCCCATAGGTCCGATATTATCTGCTAAATATCTTATACTTGCTTCTAGTGCTGCTTTGGCAACTCCCATTACATTGTATCCTGGTAATACTTTTGTTGAACCATGATATGTTAATGCAACAACACTTCCACCTTCACCAATTAGACCTGTTTCTTTTGCAAATCTTGTTACAGAAACAATTGTGTATGCACTTACATCATTTGCATGAGCAAATCCCTCTTTACTTGTATTTATAAAGTCATTTTTTAAATCATCTGTAAAAGCATGGGCTATACAGTGTAATATTCCATCAATTTGTCCATATTCTGTATGTAATTCTTCAAATAAAGTTTTTACTGCATCATCATTTGAAGCATCTAATTCATATGCTTTTGAACCTTCAAATTCAGATATTAATTCTTCTATTTTAGCTCTATTTTCTTCTCCCATAAATGTGAAAATTAATTTTGCTCCTTGTTCATAAGCTGATTGAGCAGCACCATATGCTATACTCCATTTGTTTCTAATTCCCATAATTAATATTTTTTTGTCTTTTAAAATCATTTTATTTTCCTCCTGTAAAAATTTATATTAACAATTGAAGTACTTTTCAATTGTATAAATAACATATTTAATTTAAATTACCAATTTTTCTGAATTTATTATATCTGTCATTTTGAAGCTCTTCTTTTGACATTTTATTTAGTGTTTCTAGGTCCTTTATTAAAGCGTCTTTTATTTGATTTGCAACATAAGTTAAATCATTTTGAGCTCCACCTTCTGGCTCTGATATTATTGTATCTATTATATTCATTTTCTTTAAGTCAGAAGCGGTAATTTTCATCTTTTCTGCTGCTTCAGGTGCTTTTGATGCATCTTTATATAAAATACTTGCAAATCCTTCTGGCGATAATATTGAGTATACAGCGTTTTCTAGCATTATTATTTTATTTCCGACTCCAATTGCAAGAGCTCCACCACTTGAACCTTCACCAATAACAACACAAATTACTGGAACTTGTAATCTAGACATTTCTAATAAGTTTTTAGCTATAGCTTCACCTTGACCTCTTTCTTCAGCTCCTATTCCAGGATATGCTCCTGGAGTATCTATAAATGTAATTATTGGTCTATTAAATTTTTCAGCTTGTTTCATTAGTCTTAATGCTTTTCTATATCCTTCTGGGTTTGTCATTCCAAAATTACGTTCAATATTTTCAGATGTAGTTTTACCTTTTTGTTGTCCAATTACTGTAACTGGAATTTCATTTAGTAGTCCTATTCCCCCTATTATAGATTTATCATCTGCAAATAGTCTATCTCCATGTAATTCCATAAAGTCTGTAAAGATTAAATTGATATAATCTAATGCTTTAGGTCTATCTGCTTTACGAGCAAGGGCTACTCTATCCCATGGTGTCAATTTATTCTTAGTCATTATTATTACCTCCTTTATGCAATTTTAATATTTGAGATAATGTATCTTTCATGTCTTTACGAGTAACAATTTTATCTATAAAACCATGCTCAAGTAAAAATTCTGAACGTTGAAAACCTTCTGGTAGTTTTTGCTTTAAAGTTTGCTCTATAACTCTAGGACCAGCAAAACCTATTAATGCATCAGGCTCTGCAAGAATGATATCTCCTAACATTGCAAAACTTGCAGTAACTCCACCTGTAGTTGGGTCTGTTAAAACACTTATATATAATAAACCAGCATCATCAAGCTTAGCAAGTGCAGATGAAGTTTTTGCCATTTGCATTAGTGAAATTATACCTTCTTGCATTCTAGCTCCACCAGATACACAAAACATAATAAGTGGTAATCTTTTTTCAATAGCAGTTTCGATAGCTCTTGTTATTTTTTCACCAACAACACAGCCCATACTTCCCATTAAAAAATTTCCATCCATTATAGCAATTACTGCTTGTTCACCATTAATTTTTCCAATTCCAGTTTTAACAGCTTCATTTATCTTTGTTTTTTCTTGTAATAAAGCAATTTTTTTTGTATATCCTTCAAATTGAAGCGGATCTGTAGTTTGTAAATTAGAATCCATTTCTTCAAATGTATTTTCATCAACAATTTGCTCTAATCTTCTTCTGGCAGAAATTCTAAAATGCTTACCACAATTAGGACATACACTATAATTTTTATGAACATCTTCTTTATATAATATTTCTTTACAAGAATCACATTTTACCCATTTTCCAATAAGCATTTCAGAAGCTTTTTCATTTTTTTCACTATTCGACTTATCTGTATCATTAAATTTTTTAATTTTATCTATTACCATAATTATTATACTTCCTTATATAAAATTTTATATCTTATGTGGACTTTATTTTTTAAATCCGTCACCAAATTCGCGTTTGATAAATGAGGTATCATAGTTATTTGTTTTAAAGTTTTCATTATCTAATATTTTGTATAGGAAATCTGTATTCGTATTTATTCCTTCTACTATAAACTCACCTAGTGCACTTTTCATTTTAGCTATTGCTTCTGCTCTATCTTTTCCGTGTACTATTAATTTCCCTATCATTGAATCATATGTTTGAGGTACTCTGTAGCCTGCATATACAGCTGTATCAACTCTTATACCATTTCCTCCTGGTATAAGTAATCCGGTTATAAGTCCTGGACATGGCATAAAGTTCTTTTCAGGATCTTCTGCATTTATTCTACATTCCATACTGTGTCCTGTAAAATGTATATCTTTTTGAGATATAGATAATGTTTCTCCTGCTGCTATTCTTAGTTGCTCTTTTACAATGTCTACACCAGATACAGCTTCTGTTATTGGATGCTCTACTTGTACTCTTGTATTCATCTCCATAAAATAGAAATCTAGATTTTTATCAACTAAGTATTCAATAGTACCTGCACTTGAATATCCAATTTCCTTTACAGCTTTTACTGTAACATCAAACATTTTCTTTCTTGTTTTATCATTTAAAATCATTGATGGAGTTTCTTCAAGGACCTTTTGATTTCTTCTTTGTATTGAACAATCTCTTTCACCTAAATGAACCACATTACCGTGTTCATCTGCTAAAATTTGTACTTCTACATGTCTTGGGTTTTCTACAAATTTTTCTATGTATATACTATCATCATTAAATGAAATTTTAGCTTCTTGTTTTACTATATCGTATGCTTTTATAAGTTCTTCTTCAGAATAAGCTATACGAATACCTTTTCCGCCACCACCAGCAGATGCTTTTATTATTACAGGATATTTAATTTTTTTGCTGATTTTTTTAGCTTCTTCAAGACTATTAACTAATCCATCTGAACCTGGAACAACAGGAACTCCTGCCTTTTTCATTGTAGCTTTAGCTTTAGACTTATTTCCCATAAGTTCAATAATTTCACTTGATGGACCAATAAATTTAATACCAATTTCGTTACACATTTTAGCAAAAGAGCTACTTTCAGATAAAAAACCGTATCCAGGATGAATACTATCAGCACCAGTTTGACAAGCTGCTTCAATTAAGTTTTTTACATTTAAATAACTAAGTCCAGATCTTGCTGGTCCAATGCATACAGATTCATCTGCTAATTTACGATGTAAAGAATCTTTATCTGCTTCAGAATATACTGCAACTGTTCGTATTCCCATTTCTCTACATGCTCTTATAATTCTTACCGCAATTTCACCACGATTAGCTACTAATACTTTTTTTAACATTTTACTACTCCTTTCGTAATTTATATAATTTTATAATTATACTAAAGCAAAAGTTATTTCACCTTTAACAGCTACTTTACCATCAACAGTAGCAATAGCTTCACCAACTCCAATAGGTCCCTTACTTTTTATTATTTTAACTTCTAATTTTAGCACATCTCCAGGAACAACTTGCTTTTTAAAACGAAGTTTATCAATTCCTCCAAATAAAGCATTTTTACCTTTATTTTCTTCAAGAGATAATACTGCAACAGCTCCTGTTTGAGCTAAAGCTTCTGTAATTAATACACCTGGCATAATAGGCATTCCTGGAAAATGTCCTTGAAAATACCATTCGTTAATACATACATTTTTATATGCTACACAGCTTTGACCAGGAACAACTTCTTCAACTCTATCAATCATTAAAAAAGGTGCTCTTTGTGGAATAATTTCCATTATTTGATTAACATCTAACATTTTATACACTCCTTTAAATATATAATTGACAAAACAAAAAAATAAATATATAACAAAGAAGGAAACAAATACACAGAAATGTGTGTTACCTGTTTATAGATAAACACCACAAAGCCGGTCAAAGCATAATGTGGTGTTTTTAATTTATCGTTCTTTATTAGCTAGTATAACGAGTATAATACTAATAAAGGTTATGTTTAATGTAACACACACATCTGCTTTTTTATTTGTTTCCTCCAGATGAATTATATCATAAATCCAGCAGAAAACAAGTGTTCACTATTATTTTTTTTGCTTTTTATTTCGACAATTATTTTATTTTTATTAAAACTTGACCATATTCTACCATTTCTTCATCTTTACAACAAATTTCAACAACTTCTCCGTCAAATTCGCTTTCAACTTCATTCATAAGTTTCATAGCTTCTACAATACATAGAACATCACCTTTTTTTACTTTATCACCAACTTTTACTAGTGGTTCAGCTTTTGGTGATGGTTTGCTATAAAAAGTACCAACCATAGGAGATTTAACTAGTTTATAGTTTTCTTCTTCTTTAGCAGAAGCGGATAAATCTGTCTTTTTTAATTCAGGTATATTATTATTTATTACAGGTTGCCCCATAACAGGCATTTGTCCCATAAATCCCATAGGAGGCATCATTGGTGCACCTTTTGGCTCACAATGTTTTTTCATTTTTATTTTTGTTCCATCAGTGAACTCAATATCAAGTTCCTCTAATGAGCATTCTTCCATATCTTTTATAACTTTTTTAATTTCATTATAATCCATATAAAACCATCCTTTCAAAATAATCTTTAATAGATATTTAAAATATATTTTAATATGTGGCTTTCCCTCTATGAGAAAGCCTTATTTTTAATCTTCATATTTTTTTATAATAACTGTACTGTTATGTCCACCAAATCCTAATGAATTTGACATAGTATATTTTAATTCTTTACTTCTTCCTTCATTTGGTACAATGTCTAAGTCACATTCTTCGTCAGGAACTTTATAATTAATAGTAGGAGGAACAAATTTATCTTCAATAGCTTTTATACAAGCAATTGCTTCAACAGCTCCAGCTGCACCTAATAAATGCCCTGTGTTTCCTTTTGTAGAGCTTACCATTACAGTTTTTGCAGCAGCTCCTAATGCTGTTTTTATTGCAGATGTTTCAAAAGAATCGTTAAGATGAGTAGATGTACCATGTGCATTTATATAATCGATATCTTCTGGTTTAATTCCTGCATCTTTTATAGCAGAAACCATAGCACGAGCTCCACCTTCTCCTCCTGGTGCAGGTGATGTTATATGGTAAGCATCTGAACTTGAACCAAATCCAACAACTTCTCCATAAATTTTAGCTCCTCTTGCTTTAGCATGCTCTAATTCTTCAAGAATTAAAATACCAGCACCTTCACCCATAACAAATCCACTTCTTTCTTTATCAAAAGGAATACTTGCTCTATTTTTATCTTGACTTTGAGATAATGCTTTAATATTTGTGAATCCAGAAATAGCTGTTTCTGTGATAGAGCCTTCAGATCCACCTGTTAATGCAACATCTTGATAACCATGTTTAATTAATCTATAACTTTCTCCAATACAATGTGTACCAGTTGCACAAGCAGTTACAAGTGCAAAAGATTCACCTTTAATTCCGTATTCTATAGCAATATTTCCAGAAGCCATATTAGATATAGACATAGGAATATACATAGGTGATATTCTATCATGACCTTTATTAATAAGTACTTTAGTTTGCTCTTCAATTGTTCCAAGACCACCAATTCCTGATCCTACAATACAAGCCATTCTAGTCATATCAGTATTATCAGCTGATATACCACTATCTTGCATAGCTTCTTTAGCAGCAATCATAGCTAGTTGAGAATATCTATCTAATCTTTTAGCTGATCTTCTATCCATATAATCTTCAATGTTCAAGTCTTTAATTTCAGCAGCTAATTTAACTTTGTAATCTGAAACATCAAATCTAGTGATAGTATCAATACCACATTTACCTTCTTTAATACCTTTCCAAAAATCTTCTACACTATTTCCTATAGGTGTTACAGCACCCATACCTGTTACAACAACTCTTCTTTCCAATTTATTCATCCTTTCTACTTAATCTACTTATTTTTACACGGAATAAACTTACATAACCATTCCACCGTCTATATTTATAACTTGACCTGTTATATAAGAACTATCTTCAGATGCTAAGAACTTAACAACTTTTGCTATTTCTTTAGGTGAACCCATTCTGTTTAATGGGATTTGAGAATTTATATTTTCTTTAACTGCATCTGATAAAACACTTGTCATATCTGTAGCAATAAAACCAGGTGCTATTGCATTTACTAAAATGTTTCTACTAGCAACTTCTTTTGCTAAACTTTTTGTAAATCCAATTACTCCAGCTTTAGAAGCGGAATAATTAGTTTGACCAGCATTTCCTGTTATTCCAACTACAGAAGATACATTTATAATTCTTCCAGATCTTTTCTTTATCATAAATGGAATTACATTACGAGTCATATTAAATGTACCTACTAAATTAATATCAATTACTTTAGTAAAGTCTTCTTTTTTCATTCTCATAAGTAATCCATCTTTTGTAATACCTGCATTGTTGACAAGAACATCTATTTGCCCTAAACTTTGAACTGTCTCTTTAGCCATATTTTCGCAAGATTCAAAATCTGAAACATCTCCATTTACTAATAAACATTTAACTCCTTTAGATTCAATTTCTGATTTTAAATTATTTACTTCATCAGATAGAGTTCTATAATTTAAAGATATATTATATCCGTTTTCAGCAAGCTCTAATGCTATTTGCTTACCAATTCCTCTTGTAGCACCTGTTATAAGAGCTACTTTTGTAGTGTTTTCCATATTATTCATCCTTTCTTCTTTATGTGAATTTTACTTTTTTAGATTATCATCAAGTATTTGTTCAAATGCTTCTATATTATTTGTGTTATATATTTTTATTTCTTTATTTGTCTTTTTTACAAATCCTGACAATACTTTTCCTGGTCCTATTTCTATTATTGTATCTACACCTTGTGATATCATATTTTCGATTGATTCTTTAAATTTTACAGGATTTATTACATGATTTGCTAATATTTGTTTTATATTGTCTGCATCTGTATATTCAATTGCATCTATATTTTTTATTACTTTTTTATCTGATATTTTATTTATTTGTATTTCTTGTAATGCTTCATATAATTTTTTTGATGCTTCTTGTAATTTTTCTGTATGGAATGGTCCACTTGTTTTTAATTCTATTGCTCTTTTTGCTCCTGCTTGTTTTAAAAGATCCATTGCTTCTTCTACAGCTTGCTTTTCACCAGAAATTGCAACTTGACCTTGACAATTATAATTAGCTGGTACTACAAATCCTGATGTTACTTTTTTACATACTTCTTCTATTGTATTATCATCTAATCCTAAAATTGCAGCCATACTCCAATTGCCTTGAGGTAAATATTCTTGCATATAAGTTCCTCTTTTTTGTACTATCTTTATACCATCTTCAAAACTTATTATATTACTGTATATTAATGCTGAATATTCTCCTAAGCTTAATCCTGCAGATATATTAGCTTCTATATTATTTTGTTTTAATAATTCTGATATTGCAAGACTCATTACTAATATAGCTAATTGAGTATTTTTTGTTTGATTTAATTCTTCTTCTGGTCCTTCAAAACTTAATTTTGCTATATCAAATCCTAATATTTGACTTGCTTTATTATATACCTTACGTACACATTCATATTTTTCGTAATAATCTTTTCCCATTCCAACAAATTGTGAACCTTGTCCTGGAAATACAAAACCTAATTTCATTTTTATCTTCCTTTCGTAAATATATAACTATATTTCTAATAGAATACTTCCTAAATTAACTCCTCCTCCATATCCTATTAATATAATCTTGTCTCCTGATTTTAATAAATCTTTTTCAAACATTTCTGTTAGTGCTATTGGTATACTTGCACAAAACGTGTTACCTACATTTTGTATGTTTATATACATTTTTTGCTCTTCTATATTTAATTCTTTACAAATTCGTTTTAGCATTTTTAAATTTGATTGATGTGGTACTATATATTTGATATCTTTTAGTGTTAAATTACTTTTTCGTAATAATTCATTAATATTTTCTATTGGTTTAGTTGTACCAAATCTATATACTTGTTTTCCATCCATATATATTTTTTCTGGAATTTCATATGTTAAGATATCACCTATCTGTCCAATACTTTCAATATTTGAATAATATAATTTTTGAGATTTAGTAGGCTCTAAGATAGAAGCGGAAGCTCCATCTCCAAGTAATGAAACTATATTTATATCATTTTTATCTATACATTCAGATAATTTTTCTACTCCAATTACTAAAGCACAATTACAATCTTTAGTTATTATGTATTTTCTTGCTATATCAAAAGCATTTATATATCCACTACAACCAGCTAAAACATCTATACATCTGCATTTTTGAATATTAAAAGCTTTTTGCACTATAAAAGATATACCTGGCATTATTTTTTTTGTTGATGTTGTAGCAACAATTATTAAATCAACCTTTTGTATATCTATTTTTGAATTCATAATTAAATTTTCTACTGCTTTTATTGCTAACATAGAAATATCTTCATCACTATAAAATCTTTGATTTATGCCTGTTCTCGTTGAAATCCAATTACTTGAAAGATCAAACTTTTTTTCAATAGATTTATTAGTAATACATCTTTTTGGTAGATATTTATCTGTGGCAATAATTTCTACTGATTCCATATACCTCCTTTAGTCTTATTTATAATAAAACTTTTTATCTTTATTGTAATAACGGTATATATTATATAAAAACAGTAAAAAAATGTCATTAGTACAGGTGGTCAGTTTTTTATAAAACTAATTTATATCACCTTTTTCTAGGGCTTGAGCTTGTACAACTGTTAATGCTATTGTGTCAAAAACTCTTTCTGCGCTACATGCTCTAGATAAATCAGTTATTGCTTTTTCTAAGCCTTGACATACTGGACCATATAGTTTTACATTTGAAAATCTTTCAAAAATTTTATATGAAATATTTCCTGCATTAATATCTGGAAATATTAAAACATTAGCTTCACCTTTTAATGGACTATTTGGAGCTTTCATTTTTGCAACTTCAGGCATTATTGCTGCATCCATTTGTAATTCCCCATCTGAAGTTAAATTTGGAGCTATTTTTCTTAATCGTTCTGCAGCTTTAGCAACCTTTTCAGTTGACTTAGTTGAAGCACTTCCATGTGTCGAAAAAGATAAAAATGCAACCTTAGGATCTTGACCTGAAAATCCTCTACAACTATTAGCTGTTGCTTTAGCAATTTCAGCTAATGCTAAGTATCCAGGTTCAGAATTTAGTGCACAATCTGATATGTAAAATAATCCATCTTTGTTACCAAAATCTTTATGTTTATACTCAATCATAGTTACAGTTGAAAGAATTCTTGTTCCAATAGTTTTAAATAACTTCATTGTTGGCTGAAGAACCTCTTTTGTTGAATGAGTAGCACCTGCAATATATGCATCAGCTTCTTCAAACTTAACCATCATCATACCAAAAATTAGTGGATCTAATACAATCTTTTTAGCCTCTTCAAAATCCTCTGTCGCATTTTTATTTAGCTCTAAATATTTTTTTGTATATTCATCAATTTTTTTACTTTTCTCAGGGTCAACAATTTTTGCTTTTGATATATCAATATCATTTTCTAATGCTACTTTTTTTATTTCATTTTCATTACCTACTAAAATAATATCAGCAGTTCCTGCATCAATAGCCATATTAGCAGCCTTTAGAATTCTTTTATCTGTTGCCTCAGAAAGTACTACTGTTTTTTTATCACTTTTTGCTTTTTCTATTATATTTTCTATAAATCCCATAATAAAATGATCTACCTTTCTTTTGAATAAATTATAACAGCTAAAATATATCACATAATTTCAAATTTTCCAACTAAATACTAGTATTTTTTTATTTTTTCTGTTTGAAAATTGGCGCATATTTTACATAATTTCCAAATAATCTCCGTAGTGTCAACTTATTATGTTTTATTGTGAAATAATGGGACTGTTCTCTTTTTCCATTTTTGGAAAAAAGTTGTCAAAAAGATACGTCCCCATCAATCAACAAAAAAAAGAGCTGTCTTTTTCTTACAGCTCTCTTCATTCAATATATATTTCTTTTGTATACTTTAATTTATCAGTTTTTTATACTCTTTTTCATTTGTATACTTTAATTTATCAGTTTTTTATACTCTTTTTCAAATGTGTTAAAGAAACTTGATATTATCTCTTCTCTATTAAATTCCTTATTGTATTCTTTTTTTAATGATGTTGCTATTTGCTCTATTTCTGGAGTAAATATTATTTGATTTACATCTATTCCTATTCCTATAAATACGTATTTCACTATTTCTTTATTTGTTACTGATTCTGTCAATATTCCTGATACCTTTTTCCTGTTACACATTACATCATTTGGATATTTTATATCTAGTTTTATATCATATAAATCTTTTATTGTTTTTACCAAACATTGTGCTATTAATATTGTTAGGTTTTCTATTTGTTTTATATTGCAGTTTGGTATAAGAACAAATGTTCCACATATATTTTCATATTCTCCACCATACCATGCTCTTCCTTTTGTTCCTTTTCCTTTTGTTTGATTGTCTGTTACTATGTACATTCCATTTGTTGCTTTACCTTGCTTTACTAATCTTTTTGCCTCATCTTGCGTTGAATCTATTTCTTCATGATATATTATGTTTTTTCCAAGAAATGATGTTTTTAAATTCGTTTTTATTTTTTCTATATCTAATTTTCTTTTTTTAATCATACTTTAATATTCCTCTTTTTTTGTTCATAGCAAAATTAAACTTCATATTTTATAAAAAAGCAAGAGAAACTATATTGCAAAACAGTATAGTTTCCCCCATTCTCAGATATCACCTGAGAAGAAGTTTGTAGGAAAAACTTTCTTCAAAGCCTCCCTGAAGAAAAAAGCCATAGCTTCTTGCTTCAGCTTCCCAACTCTTTGGATAGTGAAGATACTCAACGAACATACTTTTTTTAGTAAGTCCAATTGTCTTATTATCCAACGGAACTACATCCAGCCATGGATTAAGTCCCTCTAAGATCTGAACAACAATTCCAAGCTTATCGAAAGAAAATGTCATTTCCCCCATCTTGCTACCCTCCTTTGGAGTTTATAGTATTAATATTATAACATAAAATTTCTTTATTGCAAATACTAAAAAGTTGATATCCTAATTACAGGTTTATTTCTGTAGGACAGTCCCATGTTTTTTATATTTTTATAATAATATTGGTTGTATTTGTTTTCCATCGAGAGCTTTTTCTATGGTTTTTATTATATAAGTAGAATCAAATACTAATGAACGTGGTTTTGTTATTGGATTATCTTGCCTAAATGGAACTACATAATAATTATTTCTATTTAATAGTTTCCCTATGTTTTCTGCAGACCCAGCTAATCCGTCATTTGTTGATATTGCAATTACTACTGGATTATTATTTCTTAAATGAGATTTTGCCGCCATCGTGGCTGGAGTGTCTATTATTCCGTTTGCTAGTTTAGCTATTGTATTTCCTGAGCATGGAGCTATTAGCATAACATCTGTTAATTGTTTTGGACCTATTGGCTCTGCTCCTTGTATTGTGTGTATTATTTTTTTACCAGTTATATTTTCAACCATTTTTATTATTTCCTTTGCTTCTCCAAATTTTGTATCTAATTCATAGCTGTTATATGACATTATTGGTAAAACATCTGCTCCTCTTTTTACGAGCTCTTTTATTTGTTCTATTACTTTTGAAAATGTACAAAATGATCCAGTCATTATGACTCCTATTTTTTTATCCTTTATGTCCATTGTTACCTCCTTTACATTATATAATATGTTTTTATGTAAATTTGGTTATGGCTTTTGTCCTTTTTTAGTAACTTTAGTTTACATTTTTCTGATATAACCTCTGTGGTGTCAACTTGTTATGTTCTTGTTGTTTTTTTTCACATAATAAAAAAGCTTTTTACACTAAAACCATACAATTTGGATAGTGTAAAAAGCTTTAATTTTAAATTTTTAAAACTCCAATAACAATGCTTCTAATGTTTTCATCTTCATCTTTGAGCAAATTCTTTAATGTCTTTATTGATACATTGTTATTGAGAGCCACTGCTGATCTTACATTTGCCGATTTATCCTTCGACAATGTATGTAAGACTTCTGCCGTTGTATTTTTGTTTCTGGCAACTGCGTATCTGACTTCCTCATTTTTATCTTTCGACATACTTTGAAGCAATTCTGCTGTTGTGTTTTTATTCATAGCAACAGCTTCTCTGACATTATCATCTTCTGATAATTTTCTCAATATGTACTCCGGAGTATTTTCATTAAGTGCCACTCCGTATCTTACAGAAACTTCTTCATCTGTCGATAATGTTATGAGAATTTCTTTAGTTGCATTCTTGCTAGCTGTAACTGATCTGCGAACATCGACACTATTATCAGTCGCCAACAAATTCAATACTCCAGCTGGAACATGTCCGTTTATTTCTGCAACAGCTCTTCTTACTATTATCTCATCGTCTTTTGCCAAAACCATTAAAGCTTCAGCAGATGAGATTTCTTTTGCTATTTCAGCTCTAGTTAAAACTGAAAGCTCTTTGGAATCAAATTTGATTTCCATACTCAACCTCCATTGATATACAACATGCGTTTATTGTTATTCCCACGCCTAGGATGATATATTTATTATATAATTTTTTTGCAATTATGTCAACATCTAACAAGTTGTCAATCAGGACCGTCCCCATTGACACCCATTGACAATCATTTTGTTATTGTTCTGAATCGTAAACTTCGCCTACTTCTTTTATGCTTTTCATTAAATCTTCGTATTCAATTCCTTCTGCATAGAAATTATTTTTTTGATATCTCTTCCATTGATTTTTCATTGTTTCGTCATCTTCTAGCTCTTTTAATACTTCTTTCCATTCTTTTATGGCTTCTTCTGAACCTCTATGCTCTGCTGTGAATTGTATTGCTACTTTTAGTGTCTTTTTATTTATATTTTTAGTTTGAGTTTTTAGTAACATATGTACATCATAAAAATCTCTTATTCTTGTTCCTAATACTCCCCTTTTTATTATTGCTTCAAATTTTTCTGCTAATACTGTTTCAACATTATAAGACCATACATGTATCTTTCTGTTTTCTAGCATTAATTCAAAGCTATATTCAATTTCACGGTATGTTATTTTATCTCCTGTTGTTACATCTATTTTCATTATTACTGGCATTGTGTTCATATATTTTGCTTCGAAGGTTAATCTGTATCCATTATAATCATCATTGTCTCTTATTTTTTCAACATGGTTTATTTTTAATGTTACATCATCATGTAAATCTATGCTACATACATCTTCCATTATATTTTTTACATTTTCTTCTGTAAGCTCAAAGCCTTTTATTGTTGTATCTATATCCATTGTTGTTCTGCTATCTATTCCAAGCATTGCAGAAATTAGCATTCCTCCTTTTAATATAAAATTATCTTTATATTTAGAAACAGATATTCGCTCTAATAATCTTTCTAACATATATGTTTGTAAAACTGATTGTGCTGATACTTTGCTCTTTTTTGCAATATTATTTACTGTGGCTTTTAAACTCATTACATTTTTCTTCATTAATCTAATACCTCCATGTACTTCTTTAGTATTTTGTCTATTTTTAATTTTTTTGCATATTTGTATAGTAAATTTAAGTTTCTTTTATTTGATTTAAAATATTCCTTCATTGCAGTATTAAAAATTTGTGGATCTATTTTATTTCTGTCTCGTATTATATCACAAATTGTTCTTTCTAAATCATAAATTTTTATATTTGTTCCATCTTCTAGCTTAAGTGTTGTTTCTCCTAATGAATGAAGCTCTGGTTTTATATAATGAGGCTCTAAAAAATCATTATTAACTCGTACATTGCTTGGAAATGTCATATCTAAGCTCATTGGTGTTCTATCTGTTAAATGATAAAAATATAGAGCTGTGTTGTGTGAAAAAATTCCAGTTTTATACCTTTCACCCATTATGAAGAATTCGTTTATATCTTTATCTGGTGCTACATATAAGCCTTTGATTACTCTTATGACTTCGCCTCTTTCTTCTAATATTTTTAGGTATTGTCTGTGTATATTATTTTTTTCTAATTCTTTTACATATAAAATTCCATTATTTTTTTCTAATAAAGATTTTATTTTTTCGTAATTGTTCATAATATCACCTTCTTTTTTGACATCCTTATACATATTATAAGTCATATGTATGTGTTTGTCAAGTTTTATTTGACTTTCAAATACTTTTTGCTTGTGTTATGTATTTGTTTGTCAATATTATTGGCAATAATATATTTTTTATTCTATATAATAAAAATAAAAAGGTAAAGATTTAAATCTCTACCTTTTATAATTTTTAATAATTCTCAGCCTTTATTTCAAAGAAAGATTGTGGATGTTCACATACTGGACAAACCTTTGGCGCTTCTTTTCCTATGCAGATATGTCCACAGTTTCTACATTTCCATATTTTTTCTCCATCTTTGCTGAATACTAATTCATTTTCAACATTATCTAATAATTTTAAATATCTTGCTTCATGCTCTTTTTCTATTTTTCCAACTTCTTCAAATAAGTATGCTATTCTATCAAAACCTTCTTCTTTTGCAACTTTTGCAAAACCGGCATACATATCTGTCCATTCATAATTTTCTCCTGCAGCTGCATCTTTTAGGTTTTCAGCTGTTGATTTTATTTGTCCACCTTGTAATAGCTTAAACCACATTTTTGCGTGTTCTTTTTCATTGTCAGCTGTTTCTTGGAATAAAGCAGCAATTTGCTCATATCCTTCTTTTTTTGCTTTACTAGCATAATATGTGTATTTATTTCTTGCTTGAGATTCTCCAGCAAATGCAGCCATTAAGTTAGCTTCTGTTTTTGAGCCTTTTAGTTCCATAATTTTGTACCTCCGTTTTGTTTTTATAAATAAGATAATCTTATTTCAGTATTTTATATCATTTATTGTGGTAAAAATCAAGAGCAATCTAAAATTTAATTGTTAAAACATTTGTTTGCTTTGATTCTATAATCTTTATTTTATTATTTTTATCAAAATACTTTTTACATATAAAAAAATATAAAATTCATATATTTATTACTGCTTATTTATTATATTTCCGCTTCTGTTGTTGTTTATTTTAGTATATCCTCTCTAATCAATATTATCCCAACTCTAATATGCGTCCCATTTTCTCATGTTTCTTTTCTTTTGCTTTTTCTTTCTGTTTTATTGTTTTAAAGTTTTTGTTTTAATATTTCTTTATTTTTTTCACTTAGCTCTATTAATGGTAATCGTGGTATTCCATAATTGTATCCTTTTATGTTTAATGCAGATTTTATTGGTATTGGATTTACTTCACAAAATAATGTCTCTATTAGGCTTATTGATTCTAATTGTTTGTGCAATGCTTGTTTTGTATTCCCATCTAAATAATCATATACCATTTGATGTGTATACTTAGGTTTTATGTTTGATAATACTGATATTACTCCTATACCACCTAATGATAGTATTGGTATTATTTGATCATCATTACCTGAGTATATATGTAAATTATCTCCACATAATGATGCTATTTTTGCTACTTGTGATATATTACCACTGGCTTCTTTTATAGCTACTATGTTATCTATTTTTGATAGCTCTAAACATGTTTCTGGTTTTATATTAACACCTGTTCTGCTAGGTACATTATATAGTATTATTGGTAATGATGTATTGTTTGCTATTACTGTATAATGTTTTATTAATCCCTCTTGTGTAGTTTTATTATAATAAGGAGTTACTATTAATGCTCCATCTACACCAACTGATTCTGCATACTTTGTCATTTGTATAACCGCTTCTGTATTATTTGAACCAGTACCAGCTATTACAGGAATTCTTTTATTAACTGTATCAACTACAAATTTAATAACATCTTTTCTTTCCTCTTCTGTCATAGTAGATGCTTCTCCTGTAGTTCCACATACAATTATACTATCAACTCCATCATTAATCTGATCTTCAATATGCTTTTTAAAAACCTCATAGTTAATTCCACTTTCATTAAACGGGGTGGCAATAGCTGTACCACATCCTTTAAAAATAACCTTTTTCATAATAAAAATCCTTTCTATTACTCTTTATTCTCACTAATTAGCTTTTCTAATATTTGCACAGCATTACTAGCTGCTCCTTTTCGTGTATTATCAGCTACTACCCATAAATTAATACCATACTTAACACTATAATCTCTTCTAATACGACCAACATAAACCTCATCATGATCATTAGAATTAATTGTCATAGGATATATGTTATTTTGTATATCATCCAATACAACTATACCAGGAGAATTCTTTAGTACGTTTACTAATTCATCTAAATCAAAATCATTTTCAAATTCAATATTAATAGATTCACTATGTGAATTAAAAACAGGTACTCTTACTGTTGTTGCTGTTATAGGTAAATTAGGTTTATTTAATATTTTACGAGTTTCATTAATCATTTTATGCTCTTCTTTTGTATATCTATCATCTGTAAAATCATCTATTTGAGGTATACAATTATTAAATATCTCATACGGGAATTTTTGTAAAGTATACTTAGAATTACATACATAATGCTCTATACCTGATTCTAAGTCCTGTATTCCTCCAAGACCTGCTCCTGATACTGCTTGATATGTAGAATATACTATACGCTTTATATTATATTTTTTATCTAAAGGACTTAATGTTACGACAGCTTGAATAGTAGAGCAATTTGGATTGGCTATTATTCCTTTATTTGTTTTTGCACATTCAAAATTAACCTCAGGGACTATTAAAGGGACATCATTATTCATTCTATAAAAACTACTATTATCTATTACCGTACATTTGTTTTGTACTGCTAAAGGTGCATATTTTTCGGATACTTTGCCTCCTGCTGTAAAAATAGCATAATCAAATTTATTGTTATCGAAAGAATGTTCGTTTAATTCTTTTACCGTATATTCTCTTCCATCAAAAGCTATTTTTGAACCAGCAGATTTACTAGAAGAAAACAATTCATATTCCGCTATGGGTAGATTTTTTTCTTCCAAAACCTTTCTTGTAATTCTACCAACTACACCTGTAGTTCCAACTAAAGCTACTCTATATTTATTCATTATAAACACAATCACCCAACCTTTCTATATTTAATTCTATATAGCAAAGGTTGTACATATTCTACTTAATTTTTGTGGACGAGATAGAAAATTTAGCTTTCCGCTTCGTTAAGTTGTCAATAGGTGTCAATAGGGACGGTTCTTTTTGACAACCTTAATAAACATATCATTTTTTTAAATAAAAAAGAAGCATTTGATTTTTTTCAAATACTTCCTCTTTATTTTTTAATCACTATAATGACCTTTACACTGAACTACTTCAATTTGAGAATTTGTAATCCTATATACCAGTCTATTAGTATCATCGATAATACTTTTTATTCAAATACTTAAAAACTTACTATCTCGTTGTACATGTCTATTGCATAGTTATCTGTCATTCCTGCTATGAAGTCTATTATTGCTTTATAGTAGTCTTGTGGATTTGTGTAGTCATATATTATTTTGTTTTTTAGGTTTGTGTTTGTTCTATCTGTTAAATTCCAGTATTTGTGTAACCAATCTTTAAAACGAATAATTGTTTGTGAATAGAACTTTTTTAGCTCTTCTAGGTTACTTAGTGTATTTTCTTTGTCATAGGCATTTTTTAAAGTGTTGTATATTCTATTTATTATTATTTTGAAATATTCATTTGATGCATCAAGTCTTGGATGTGAATATATATTATTGTAGTTAAATTCTTTTATTTTATTTATTAGGTTTAGCTTTTCCGTTGAAAAACATATTCCTTTTTCTATAGTACTATTATTACATATATCTATTATAAGCTCATTTATTATGTTTGGATTATTTAGTGCTTCTTTGTTTTGTATTCCTAATATATTTTTTAGCTCTTCTAATTTTTCATTATTTAATAAATTTAAATGAAATGCATCTTCTATATCTCTGCCTATATATGATATTTTATCTGATATTTTTACAACACAAGCTTCCCAAGTATATGGACTATATTCATTTGGTTTTGTGTAATCTTTTAAGTCTATTGCTTGTGAACGTGGTTTTAGTGAATTTTCATCTATTTCGCCACAATGTGATATTATTCCATCTCTTACTGCATATGTTAAATCTAAATTTTTTAAATCTCCATTTGCATCTTCTAAAAGCTCTATATCATCTACAAAATGAACACCATTTTTTTCATGCCAAAAACTTTGACCTATGTCTCTTAATGATATTTCATTTAATACCTTTTCTCCTTTGTGACCAAATGGACTATGTCCTATGTCATGAGAAATTGCTATTGCTTTTGTTAGCTCTGTGTTTAGACCTAAATAATTAGCTATTGTATTACTTATAGAATCTACGTAGCTTACATGTTCACTTCTTGTACATACATGGTCACTACTAGGAGAGAAGAATACTTGTGTTTTGTGTTTTAATCTTCTATAGGCATTACAGTGTAAGATTCTTGTATAATCTCGTGCAAATTCACTTCTTAAGTCATTATTTCTTAAATATAATGGATTAGCTCTTTTTATAAGCTCTTCCCACTTCGGATTATCTTGTGTTGCTGAAACAGATTTAAAACTATCTTTCATAAATTTTCATTTCCTTCTTTTATTCTTATTAATTAATTTTCCTTATTATATTTGTTATATTATAATATATTATTTTATATAATTATACAATATACTTATAGATTTTTTGTTAACTTGATTTTTTTCTGTCGTCATTATAAAAAGTGATTACAAACAAATATCTGTAATCACTTTTTATTTTTTCACTTTAATATTTTAGATGCATATACCATCTCTGAAATTAATAATAGCAGTAAATCTAAATATAAAATTAGTTCCAATTGATGCAACTTTTTTTCATACTTTTCTGTAACTTCCCGGTCTTCTGCATTGTTATACTTATGCCAACAATAGCCTGCTGTTATTCCTAGTATAATAAGAATTGCAAAAGAAATGGCTGTAATAATTTCGAATACTGCTTGCATTTAATCCCTCCTCAGCTTAATATCTAAGTAGTTCAGTTATTCTATTCTGTCACTTTCGAGACATCGGATTTATATTACTCTTAATTTTATAAATTGTCAATTCATTTATAATATTATAAGCCATTTTATAATTTTTTCTTTTGGTGTAAATACCATATATTTTATACAATGTTTTTGTAATGGATTAAAAAAAATATCTAATAATAATATATCTTTTATTCTAAACTTTATTCCCTTTTTTTCTAAATAATCACATGTAAATAATTTACATGAAATACATTTAGCATTACACTTATATGTATTTTTATCTAGATATTCACATTGTACCAATTTAGTTAGTGGTCCTAAAAATTTAATTCTATTGTGATGACAACAACCAGTAAGTGAATTTGTATTTCTCTTTTCGCCACATTTATTGTCTTTAAAATCACAAAAATTCTTCCCATAAAAGAAATTATCTAAATAGTTACATGTTGTATCATAAATATAATTATATCTTTCTTTTCGTGTTTTAAAAAATATTGCATCAATTCCAGCTAGAAATTCTTTTTGGTTTGTATTTGTATTATCATAATTATATACATATCCTAGTAGCTTACTTGATTTATTTTTCAGAATCTTATTTTTATTATGTAATATTTTTTTTAATATTTTTTTGTAATCCTTTTTATCTATGGTTTTAAAATCTATTTTTATAAAATATTCTTCATTTTTTGAAATTTTGTAAAGTTTTAGTGTATTTATATCTATTAATTTTGTATTGTTAAAATCTTCTTTTACATTTTTTAAATAATATTTACATTCTAAATTTATAACATTTTCCATAATTTTTATTCCTCTTTTAATTAAAGAATGTGGCCCGGGAAAATCCCGAGCCACAAAAAATTGTACTGCTTGCTGGAGCCAGCTGTTAATCGTTTTTGTTGTGATACAACTGGCCGTCGTTATTTTTGTCGTTGTTGATGCGATAGTCACCGTCACCAGTTACATAACCAATGCGGTTGTCGTTTCCGTCATAGACATCCCCATTCTTGGAATAACCGTTTGGGTAGTCATTGCGAAAATCCTGACTGTCTTTCCATGCCATGAACAGTACACTCCTTTCAAATATAATCTATTGCTTTCGCAACATATTTGTATTATATCACCATTTTTTATTTTGTCAATACTTTTATAGTCTTTTTTTCTAAAAACGGTAATTTAATTTTAACATTTATAGTTTTTTAATTTATTTCCCACGCTCTTCTTTTACGGCTGCTTGTGCTGCTGCTAAACGTGCTATTGATACACGGAATGGTGAGCATGATACATATGTTAATCCTATATTATGGCAGAATTCTATTGTTGGTGGATTTCCTCCGTGCTCTCCGCATATTCCAAGCTCTATGCTTGGTCTTGTTCTTTTTGCATCTTGTATTGCCATTTTCATTAATTTTCCTACACCTATTTGATCAACTTTTTGGAATGGGTCAAATTCAAATATTTTTTTATCATAATAGAATTTTAAGAATTTTCCTGCATCATCACGGCTAAATCCATAAGTTAATTGTGTTAGGTCATTTGTTCCAAATGAGAAAAATTCCGCTTCTTTTGCAATTTCGTCTGCTACTAAACAAGCTCTTGGAATTTCAATCATTGTTCCAATATAATATTTAATGTCTAATCCTGATTCTTTTATTAACTTATCTGCAGTTTCAGTTATAATATTTTTTACATATTTAAGCTCTTTAACTTCTCCAACTAAAGGAACCATTATTTCTGGTTTAACTTTATAACCCTCTTTTTTTACATTTATAGCAGCTTGTATTATAGCTTTAGTTTGCATTACTGCTATTTCTGGATATGTTATAGAAAGTCTACAACCTCTATGTCCCATCATTGGGTTAAATTCATGTAGATTTACTACTATAGATTTCAATTCATCAAAACTCATATTCATATCTTTAGCAAGAGCTGATATTTCTTCATCATCATGTGGTAAGAATTCATGAAGTGGTGGATCTAATAATCTTATTACAACAGGATAACCACTCATTACTTTGTATAAACCTTCAAAATCTGATCTTTGCATAGGTAATATTTTATTTAAAGCTAATTCTCTTTGTTCTGATGTTTTTGAAACTATCATTTCTCTTATAGCAGCAATTCTGTCTGTTTCAAAGAACATATGCTCTGTTCTACATAAACCTATACCTTGAGCACCGAATTCACGAGCTTTTTTTGCATCTCTTGGATTATCAGCATTTGTTCTTACATCAAGTCTTCTTATACTATCTGCCCAACTCATCAATTTAGCAAAATCACCAGACACAGATGCTTCTACAGTATCAATTTTTTCACCATATACATTACCAGTTGAACCATCTAAAGATATATAATCACCTTCATGATAGCTAGTACCATCTTTAGTATAAAATACCTTTTCTTCTTCATTTACAGAAAGCTCTCCACAACCAGCAACGCAACAAGTACCCATACCACGAGCAACAACTGCTGCATGTGATGTCATTCCACCTCTTACTGTTAAAATACCTTTACAAACAACCATACCTTCGATATCTTCAGGAGATGTTTCAAGTCTTACAAGTACAAGCTCTTTTTCTCCATCATTTGCAAGTTCTTGCGCCTTTTGAGCAGTAAACACAACTTTACCAGTTGCAGCTCCTGGAGATGCGGGAAGACCTTTAGCAACAGGTTTTGCTGATTTTAGTTTTTTCTGGTCAAAGTTTGGATGTAATAATTGATTTAATTGATCTGGCTCTACTCTTAAAACCGCTTCTTTTTCATCAATCATACCTTCTGCAACTAAATCAACAGCAATTTTTAATGCTGCTTGAGCTGTACGTTTTCCGTTTCTTGTTTGAAGCATGTATAACTTACCATGCTCTATAGTAAATTCCATATCTTGCATATCTTTATAGTGTTTTTCTAGTCTATCGGCAAATTTTAGAAAATCATTATATGCCTCAGGATTGATATATTTTAATGTATCAATAGATTGAGGTGTACGAATACCAGCAACAACATCTTCACCTTGCGCATTCATTAAAAATTCTCCCCAAACACCTTTTTCACCTGTTACAGGATTTCTTGAGAAAGCAACACCTGTACCGCAATCTTCACCCATATTACCAAATACCATTGCTTGTACATTTACAGCTGTTCCCCAGCTTGAAGGTATATCATTTAGTTTTCTATATGTTATTGCACGAGGATTATTCCAAGATCTAAATACAGCTTTTATAGCTTCTATTAATTGTAATTTTGTATCTTGTGGGAATTCTTCATGTAGATAATTACTATAAATTCCTTTGAAGACTTTTACTAGGTCTTCTAAATCATTTGCATCCATATCTGTATCTAGTTTCAAATTTCTTTGATATTTTTTTGTATCGATTGCATCTTCAAATAATTTTTTAGGAACCTCTTTTACTACATCACTATACATTTGAATAAATCTTCTGTAACTATCATATGCAAATCTTCTATTTTTTTCAGCAAATGTTTTTACTGTTTCATCATTCATACCTAAATTTAATACAGTATCCATCATTCCTGGCATAGAAGCTCTTGCTCCAGATCTTACAGAAACCAATAATGGTTTTTCTTTACTTCCTAATTTTTTTCCAGTTTGCTCTTCTAGATATAAAAGAGCAGAATCAATTTGTTGTAATATTTCTTTTGATATTTGTTCATCATCATCATAATATTTGTTACAACTTTCTGTTGTTATTGTAAAACCTTGTGGTATTGGCATTCCTAAAGATGTCATTTCTGCTAAGTTTGCGCCTTTTCCACCAAGTAGCTCTTTCATGTTTGCATTTCCTTCTTTAAAAAGGTAAACATATTTTTTTTCCATTGTTTATTTCCTCCTTGTTATATTCTTTTGTAAATTCGTAATTATTATAACATAAATTTATAAAAAACAATTATTTTTTTAATCTTTTTTTGTTTTTTTAAGTGGAACTACTCTTAAAGTATAGCCCATTGGATAAAGTAATTTTATAAGTGTAGTTACTTGTGGAAAATTAACATTTCTTTCAAGTCTTGCAATTACAGGTTGCTTAATTCCGGTCATTTTACTTAAATCTCTTTGGGTAAGATTATTTTCTTTACGTGCATTTATTGTAGCTTCAATTATATCTTCTTCTAATTTGATTTGTTCTTCTTGCTCTGGTGTGATTTTTAATTTTTTGCGGACATCTTCCCAATTTTCGTATGGTTTATTGTTCATTTTTATCACTCCTTTTTATAAAATCTTTGAGATATTTATTAGAAAATTCTTGACTTCACTTATATCTCTTTTGTTTTTGTAAAAAATTATATTAAACATCTCATCACTCCTTTGTGCGATAACATTTAAGTTATCAAAAGTCAATATTAAATTGAAAAACTGGTAGAAAAACCGGGAATAAAAAATATGAAAAGGAAGCACAAATGTGCTTCCCCTAAAACAGTTATATTTTAATATATTTATTCGTATTTTACAATATTTTTCGTATACAAAAATTCAACCTATTTCGATTTTGTGTCAAAAAGAACCGTCCCTATTGACACCTATTGACATATTATCTTATAATGTCTTGTTCTTCTACTTCATCTCTTCCTTTACTACTATTCGTCCTTGCAATGTTCAATTTTGTTCTATCTTCATACTTAATTATATCCATCTTTTTCACTACATCATTGTAAGTAATACTATGATGACTCATCAAACATTGAGAAAAGGCTTTTTTTATTAAATCGGGATTTTCAATATATGCTTGTTTTAATCTATCACATTCTGCTGCAGAATCAACAAATCTTAAGTAATTTTGAAAACCGTCTACTTTGCCGGTTCTTTCTAATCTATATGCTATGTTTGATAATATTTGGTAATACCAGTTTTTATTTCCTTTGCAATATTTAGAAATACACGTTCTTTCTAATTTCTTATCAAATTTATTTCCATTGTTTTTAATTAGGTTTCTTAAAATTCTATATTCATTGAGCTGATATGCTTTATCTATTTCGCCTGATATACATATGTTGTGATTTTCTTTGTCTTCTGTTGTGATAATTTTTCTTTTTTCCATATATTCGCCCAACAAGATTTCTGTAAATCTAGTTGCAATTTCTTGATTTTCAGCACTAATGTTTTTTCCTTTAGTATTTTCGTTTAGCAATATATGTGTGAATTCGTGAGCTATATTATATATATCTAGTGCATTATTTTTATTGGTACAAATTCTTGCTATAAGATTTGGTCTTTCAATACCATCGCCACACATAATAGATGTACTTCTATTATGTCCGCTAGTGAAACCATCACCAATTTCTTTATTTTTATCACTGCACTCATCAAAATAAATTTGCGTTTTATATTTTAAATATGTATCTTCAACTTTTTTCCCTAAACTGGAATTTAAATCATGGAAAAAGTCCATTACTATTCCAAGCTTATCTTCAATAGTCGTAATTTCTTTTTGTGGCTCTGGCATGCCACTTGTAGCTTTAAATTTTTCTTTATTTTGTATTATATAATCAATATTATTGGAAGAAAATAAACTAATATCTAATTTATCTAAATCTTTTTCAATTGTTTTTCTTTGTTCAATTCTGCTTAGAAATAATTTTAGTTTATTAATTATACTAGGTCTATATTCCTTTAAACTTTCCATGATTTATATTCTCCTTATAAAATTTTATTGTAACATTTCAGTTTGATATATCATAATTCTATCACAATTTACTGTGTATATGTCAAGTAATTTTATGCACTTTCCTTTTAATCGCTCAAAATCAATTGCTTCAACTCTTTTTTTATTTAGTGATTTAAGGTTCCTTGCAAACACTTGCAAGAACCGTATCTATTTCTTCCTTCATCTTTTCTTTTTATTTACTTTCCATAATAAGAAAATAATTTTCAGTGTGTCAACTGTTTATGTTTTGTTTTGGTGATGAAAAAACTACAGAATTATTCTGTAGTTTTTGTGGTTGTCAAAAAGAACCGTCCCCATTGACACCCATTGACATATTTTTGGATTTTATTTAAAATTCTATTTTATTTTTTACCCAATTGTTTAGTTCATCTATTGAAACTCTAACTTGTTCCATTGTATCTCTGTCTCTTATAGTAACTTGGTTATCTTCTAATGTATCAAAGTCTATTGTTACACAATATGGTGTTCCTATTTCGTCTTCTCTTCTGTATCTTTTTCCGATACTTCCCGCTTCGTCGTAGTCACACATGAAGTCTTTTGCTAATTTTTCATATACTTCTGTAGCTTTTTCACTTAATTTTTTAGATAGTGGAAGTACAGCAACTTTGTATGGTGCTAATGCTGGATGTAAATGTAATACTGTTCTTGTGTCACCTTCTGCAATTTCTTCTTCTTCATAGCTGTTACATAAAAATGCAAGTGTAGCTCTATCGCATCCTAGTGATGGCTCTATTACATATGGTATATATTTTTCATTTGTTTCTGGATCTAAGTATGATAAATCTTGTTTTGAATGTTCCATATGTCTTGATAAATCATAATTTGTTCTATCAGCAATTCCCCATAGCTCTCCCCAACCAAATGGGAATTTGAATTCTATATCTGTTGTTCCTTTGCTATAGAAAACAAGCTCTTCTTTGCTATGTTGTCTTAGACGAATGTTGTTCTCGTCCATTCCAAGTGATAATAACCAATTTTTGCAGAATTCTTCCCAATATTTGAACCATTCTTCATCTGAACCTGGTTTACAGAAAAATTCTAATTCCATTTGTTCAAACTCACGAGTTCTAAATGTAAAGTTACCTGGTGTTATTTCATTTCTGAAGGCTTTACCAATTTGAGCTATACCTGTTGGTAGTTTTCTTCTTGTAGTTCTCATTACATTTTTGAAATTTACAAATATACCTTGTGCTGTTTCTGGTCTTAAATATATTTGTGATGTTGAATCTTCTGTTACACCTTGGAATGTTTTGAACATTAGATTGAATTTACGAATTCCTGTAAAATTGTGCTTTCCACAGTTTGGACAATTTATATTGTGATCATCCATAAATTTAATCATTTCCTCATCAGACCAACCATCTGCAACTAAGTCTTGACCATTTTGTGTTGCCCATTCTTCTATTAATTTATCTGCTCTATGTCTTGTTTTACATTCTTTACAGTCTATTAATGGATCACTAAAACCTCCAACATGTCCTGTTGCAACCCAAGTTTCAGGATTCATAAATATTGCAGCATCTAGTCCTACATTGTATTTACATTCTTGTATGAATTTCTTTTGCCAAGCTTTTTTTACGTTGTTTTTAAGCTCTGAACCTAAAGGACCGTAATCCCAAGTATTAGCTAAACCTCCATAAATTTCTGAACCAGGATATATAAATCCTCTGTTTTTGCATAAACTTACAATTTTTTCCATTGAATCTACCATATAAAAAACCTCCTTTATTTTTTCGGCTGTGGTTATTGTTGTATTTTAGTAGATTTTATTTTAAATACAAAAAACGCCCACTAGCCTATAAAGCTAGGGACGAAATATTTTTTTCCGCGGTTCCACCCTAATTGATATTGATTTCGAATACATTAACGAAACATATTGTATTGAAATTTCTATCCTCTCTTTTTTTTAATGCTCCAAAGCTCCACATATAATTCATATTACTAATTTCCACCAACCATTAGCTCTCTTTTAATTGAAGTTATATTCATTCTTTTTCATCGCATTTTATGGTAATATTTTATCATGTTTTGAAAATATGTCAATACTTATATTTTAAACTTCTTTACAAAAAAAATAAAAACGCTGAAAGCTTTGCGAACACTTGGTTTGACTGATTTCAGTTTTAGTGTTACTTTATGTTATCCTCAATGTTATCCACAGGGTTGTGGATAATGTGGATAACTCTGTGAATAACTGTTTTTACTGATGTGTTTGTACAAAGTTATTCACATTGTTTTCCACATGTCGAAATAAGTCGATTTAACAATTCATTATGTATATTTCTTTTTTCTAAAATATTATTCATCTAGCATTTTACATAATTTTACATTCTACTATTTACGACAAAACCATAAATAATTAATGCCGCTTCGGTTAATAATATTGCTGGAAAGCCTATTTGAAATTTTGCTTTTTTTGTTTTGTGATGAAATACTATCATACCTAATATTCCACCAATTCCTCCTCCAAATAATACTAGAGTAAATAATGTTGCTTCTTGAATTCTCCAAGAGCCATGTTTAGCCTTCCATTTATCTAATCCCATTACTAAAAAAGTTATTATATTTATTGCAATCAAATATATTATAAAAGATTTTACTGAAAAAATTGCATCTGCATCTATATTTATCATTCTTCCTCCTTTCCTATTGAAAAAAATTCTCTTCTTAATTAATATCTTAGGATGTGTCAAAAAGAACCGTCCCCATTGACATCTCAAGATGTGTCAAACAGGACCGTCCCTATTTTTCAGTCCCTATTTTTCACTATTTTTCAAATAATTAAGACAGAGATTCAATGTTGGTATTTTTGTCTCTGTCTTTTATGTTAACTTTTTATATTTTACCTCATTTGGTTTTAAAAGTCAAATAGGCTTAATTGGTTACTTTGACTCATACCTTGTAGACAGCCTGTTGTTTTTAGTACTTCTATTGCTTTGTCTCCGATTTTTGCTCTTATTTTTAGGTCGTTTATTGACATGAATTTTCCGTCTTTTCGTGCTTCTACTAAGCTTTCGGCTGCTACTGTTCCAAATCCTGGTATTTTGTTGAATGGTGGTCTTACTCCATCATTTTCTACTATGAATTTTTTTGAGTCTGATTTGTATAAATCTACTGGTAAGAAATTTAATCCTCTTTCATAGAATTCTAATATTAGCTCTAGTACTTGGTATGTATCTTGGTCTGTTTTTGATGCTCCATTTCCTTTTAGCTCTATTTCTTTCATTTTATTTTTAGCTCTTTCTTTTCCATTACACATTACATCTGCATCAAATGCATCTGCTCTTATTGTAAAATATGCTGCGTAATATGCTTTTGGAATATGAACTTTATACCATGCTATTCTAAATGCATTTGTTACATATGCTGCTGCATGGGCTTTGGGGAACATGTATTTTATTTTTTCACATGATTTTATATACCAATCTGGTACATCATGCTCTTTCATTAATGCTTTATATTCTTCCCATTTTGCTGGGTCTTTTAATGCTTTACCTTTACGTACTGTTTCCATTATTTTAAATGATGAGTTTGGTGGAACTCCTTTTTTTATCAAATAAATCATAATATCATCACGACAACATATAGATTCTTGAAGTGTTACTGTTCCTTCTTCTATTAATGTTTGTGCATTTCCAAGCCACACATCTGTACCATGAGATAGACCTGATATACGAATTAATTCATCAAAAGTTGAAGGTTTTGTATCTACAAGCATACCTCTAACAAATTTTGTACCAAATTCTGGAACTCCAAAACTTCCTACTTTACTATGTATTTGCTCTGGAGTTACTCCTAATGCTTCTGTAGAGCAAAATATAGACATTGTATCTTTATCATCTAAAGGAACTTTTGTTGGATCCATACCTGTTATATCATATAGCATTCTTATCATTGTTGGATCATCGTGTCCAAGTATATCTAGCTTTAACAAGTTTTGATCTATTGAGTGATAATCAAAGTGTGTTGTTATGATATCTGAATTTGGATCATCTGCCGGGTGTTGTACTGGTGTAAATTCGAAGATTTCTCTACCTTTTGGAACAACTATAATACCACCTGGATGCTGTCCTGTTGTTCTTTTAATTCCTGTACAACCTTGAGCAATTCTTACAACTTCTGGTGTATTTATTGGAATTCCTTTATCTTCATAATATTTTTTTACATACCCAAATGCTGTTTTATCAGCTACTGTACCAACTGTTCCAGCTTTAAAAGTTGTTCCCTTACCAAATATTACTTCTGTATATCTATGAGCTTTTGCTTGATATTCACCAGAGAAGTTTAAATCGATATCTGGCTCTTTATCTCCATTAAATCCTAAGAATGTTTCAAATGGAATATCCATACCATCTTTATCTAACCTATGACCACATTTAGGACACATTTTATCTGGAAGATCAAATCCATTTCCATATCCATAGTCTGTAAAATCTGAATATTTGCATTTTGGACATCTATAATGTGGTGGAAGAGAATTAACCTCTGTAATACCTGTCATATTGGCAACAAATGATGAACCAACAGAACCTCTGGAACCAACTATATATCCATCTTCATTTGATTTCCAAACCAATTTTTGTGCGATAATATACATAACGGAGAAACCATTTTTTATAATAGAGTTTAGCTCTTTTTCCAATCTATCTTCAACTATTGGAGGTAATTCATCTCCATATAATTTATGTGCTTTATCATATGCAATTGTTTTAATTGTTTGTTCACAATTATTTATATATGGTGGACATTTTTCTGGTGAAATTGGACTTATTCTTTCACACATATCAGAAACTTTATTTGTATTTGTGACAACAACTTCATATGCTTTCTCTTCACCTAAATATTGAAACTCTTCAAGCATTTCTTCTGTTGTTCTTAAATATAATGGAGCTTGCTCATCAGCATCATCAAATCCTTGTCCTGCCATTAATATACGTCTATATATTTCGTCTTGTGGATCCATAAAGTGAACATCACATGTTGCAACAACTAATTTATCTAATTTTTCACCTAAATTAACAATTTTTCTATTTATATCCTCAAGAGCCTTTGTATCTGGAACAGTTCCATTTCTAACCATAAACATATTATTTCCTATTGGTTGAATTTCTAAATAATCATAATCTTTTGCAATTTCCTCAATTTCTTCATCAGATTTTCCAGCAACAATTGCTCTATATAATTCTCCTGCTTCACAGGCACTTCCTAATATTAATCCTTCAGAATATTTTCTGTATAAAGATTTTAAAATACGAGGTTTTTTATAAAAATAATTTAAATGAGAATATGATATTAATTTATATAAATTTCTAAGTCCTATATAATTTTTAGCAAGAATTATAGCGTGATATGTAGGTAATTTTTTGTACTCATCTTTTTTTCTTAACTTATCAACACAAACAGTATCAAAATCTTCAATTTTTTTAGCACCTTTTTCCTTTAACATATCAATCATTACATTAAATACTTTAACTGTTGTATCAACATCATCTAATGCTCTATGTGCAACTTCTACTTTTATTCCTAAATTTTCAGCTATGATACCTAATTTATATTTTTTGTAATCTGGGAATAAATCTTTTGCTAATCTTAGTGTATCAACATATGTATTTTCTAATTTTAGTCCTAATTGGAAACAATTATGTTTTAAAAATCCAACATCGAAATCAGCATTGTGTGCAACTATTACAGAATCACCAATAAATTCTAATGCCTTTGGTAGAATTTTGTCGATTGTTGGCGCATCTTTAACCATATCATCTGTAATATGGGTTACATCTATAACTTTTTGTGGAATTGGTTTTTCTGGATTAACAAATGTCGAAAATTCATCTATAACCTCTCCGTTTTTTACTTTCATAATTCCTATTTCAGTTATTTTTTCCGTTCTAAATGAAATACCTGTTGTTTCTAAGTCTAATACACAATATGTTGTATCAATATCCTGTCCCTTTGGATTTGATACATTTGATGGTTTATCTGGTACTAAATATGCCTCAACACCATAAATTATTTTCATATCTGGATTATCATATCCTAGTAATTTGTGTGCCTCTGGGAAAGCTTGAACAACACCATGATCTGTTATTGCAATAGATTTCATTCCCCATTTCATTGCTCTTTTTATTAAATCTTTTGCATTTGTCATACCATCCATTTGACTCATTTTTGTATGCATATGAAGCTCTACTCTTTTTACTTTGCTATTATCCATTCTTATTTCTTTTTTCACACCTGCAGTTTCCACAATTGTATTTGCAATTACTCCAAGTTCTTTAGAAAATGGATCAAATTGTGCAGTTCCTCCAATTCTTACACCTTTTGCTTCTTTCATTCTTGATTTAAACTTTTTCAATTTTTCTTCTTCAACAAAAGCTTTACATGTTATTGTACTTGAACCATCATATAAATCAAATGCATATAATGTTTTTCCACTTTTTAGTAATCGCTCTTCTGAATTTAATATTTCACCTTCTAAGCATATTTTTCCACTATCAACAGAAATATCAATAACTTTTGTAAATGGATCTTTAATATTTGGATTTCTACCATATATTAGTGGTGTTATCTCTTCTGGCTCTTCTTCAGGTATTGGTGGAACATCTTTATCATCTGGCAAAGGAGGAAGTGAATCTGGTGTTGGAGCATTTACATTTTTTATTTCGAAATTATCTGCATTATTATTGCTTTTTTCTTCTTTTTTCTTTTCTTTTTCAAGTTTATGCTCTTCCATTTTTTTGGCAAACTCAGTTAATGCTGTATCTTCCAAGCTTTTTGTAAATTCTTTATATTTTTGCTCTTCTTCTGCAGAAATTGATTCGGCAAAGTTAATTTTATATTTTTGGCCATATATATTTTCCAAAGTATTTTCAAATACTTTATTCATACCTCTTGCAGTTAAAAAATCTTTACCTGTCATATGTAAATTAACATTTATAACACTTGAATCTATTTGAACTTCGCTATTTCTAAGAATTGCCTTTGTCATTGGATACCTGTATGATAAATAATCAACTATATTATCCCATTCATTTTGTACATCTATTTCTGGCTCAAATTCATATCTTATTTTTATTGTTGCACTACTTAAATTAAATCTTTTTACTAAAAATTTTTCGAATGCATGTACTTCTTTAATATTTATAATTTTTTCTGAAATCAAATACACTTCAAAACAATTTGTTTTTTTATATAAATTAACTTTTTCAATTTTAGCACTCAATATGTTTGTATTACACTTGAAATCGTCAAAAATCGTACCTATCTTTTTTAAAGCCTTTTCTTCTGACAAGATTTTTCAACTCCTTTTTGATTTTTCTTGGTATATTTTATATCATTTTTGAAAATAAATCTATAATTTTTTTATTTTTATTTACACAAAAAAGCTCTCTATAAAAGAGAGCTTTTGTTAGCCTATTTGTACAATAAAACTATTACAACCTGCCTTTACCTTAAAGAGATTTCCTTCTATTTGGCAAACGTTTTCAATTTCATACAAATTCCAATTTAGCAAATGCAGTTTTCCATTAACAATTTCTATTATAGTGCACTTATATTCCTTTTCTATAACAGGTTTGTTATGAGCAACAGCCATAAAAGTTTTATTTTGTACTTCTTCGAACCATGATGCATCAAAGTATCCTTCTATACCATATAGTTCATAATTGATTTGATATTTTTCAATAAATGTCCTTTTTACCCGATAATGTAAACCCTCTATCAGTTTTTTTGGACTAGAACATGAATAATATGTTACTTTATTACCATTATATCTTACCACTTTTTCTTCTGTCATTTTACTCCTCCCAATAATCGTGGATGAAATACATTTACATATAAAGTCGCTTGAACTTAAGCATTATTACGGATTATATCACTAATAAGGCTTTATGTCAAAAAAGTAGTTTCATATAATGCTAAAAATTTCTTTTTAAATTAAACACATATAAAACTACTTTTTACGTTTATTAAATTATTCTATGAATATCATTAAAAGTAACATATACTGATAATAATATCATTAGTCCGAATCCTAACATTTGAATTCCCATTTCGTATTTTTCATCTAATGGCTTTCTGCGTATTGCTTCTATTATTAAAAGTACAATTTTTCCTCCATCTAATGGTGGAAATGGTAATAGATTTGTTACACCTAGTGATAGTGAAATTAGTGCTAATATGTAGATAAATTCTTGTAATCCATTTGTCTTAGCAACTACACTAGATATACCTACAGGTCCCATTAAATCATTTGTGTTAACTTTTCCTGTAAATAGCATTTTTATATTGTCTACTATTGAAAAAGCGAAATCACCTGTATTAAGCGCTGCATAATATATGTTATTTGCAAAATTTTTATCTGCTGATTTTAATTTTACTCCTAATAAATATTTCTTTTGTTTTATTGGGGTAATATCTATTGATAGCTCTTCGTTGTTTCTTTTAACTGTAAAATTCAATTTTTCATCATTTGAGCTGTTTTGCAAAATATTTGATAATTCTGTAGAATTATTTTCTATATTTACTCCATTTACAGAAATTATCTCATCTCCTATTTCAAGCCCTTGATTTTGCACATTTTCATTTGAATCAAAACCTTGAATTTTAGTACTATTTTCTGATTCTAAATATATTCCAGTAGAATTATATTCTAGCATTGTTGGTGCTGTTTTATATTCTAGTTGCTCTCCATTTCTTTCTATTTGTATGGTTACAACTTCACCATTTGATGAATTTATAATTTTGTTTATATCAGATTGTTTTTTTACACTTTTTCCATTTATTTTTTTTATTGTATCACCTGGCATAATTCCAACTGATTCTGCTGAATATCCAGATGTGCATGAATCAACTGTAGTTGTTACATTATTTGGTGTAGCTGTTTGAAGTCCCATATATACAATTAATGCAAATATAATATTTACAAGTCCTCCTGCAGACACTATTGCTATTCTTTTTGGAATTGAAACTTTATTAAAAGCGCCCTCTTCTTCGGAGCGCTCTTCTTCACCTTCCATACTAACAAATCCACCTAATGGAATTGCTCTTATTTGATATTTTGTTTCTTTCCCTTGTTTACTAAAAAGCACTGGACCAAATCCTATTGCAAATTCTTTTACTTTAACTTTACACCATTTTGCAACCAAAAAATGTCCTAGTTCATGTATAAATACTAAAAATCCTAAAAGAATTACTATTTTTAATACACTTATTAAAAAACCAATCAAATTTTTAATCCTCCTATGTTAAATTAACATTAGTAAAAAATATGCAAATGGAGCAATAAATAATAAACTATCAAATCTATCTAAAATTCCTCCATGCCCTGGTATTAAATTACTATAATCTTTTACTCCTGTAAAACGTTTTATACTTGATGCTGCAAAATCTCCAACTTGACCAACAAGGCTTAATACTAATGCAATTACTGAAATTATAATGTAATTAATATTGTAATTAAAACATTTATTTAAAATTACTGTATATATTAGAGTTAAAATAATTGCACCAACTGTTCCAGCCACACATCCCTCTATTGATTTATTGGGGCTTATTTGACTAAATTTGTGTTTACCAATTCTTCTTCCAACTGCATAAGCAAATATATCAGTTCCCCATGCAGAAAGAATTGTATACCATACGAAAAATTTTCCATTTTCCATTCCATACACCATTGGTATAAATGAATAAAATAACACCAAATATATAATTCCAAAACAAGTTACAGCAACATCAAGTACTGTAGTTTTTAAGTCTGTTATTATTATATGTAAAAATAATGCTAAAATTACAAATGGTATATATACTCCCACTATAGGTAATATGTATTCATTTGGAACAATATTTATCGCGAGTATTAAGGCACACGACAGATACGATATCCATGATATTGGATTTGCTTTATTACTAGTCTTAAAGCAATGTGTATATTCATGTACACTTATTACAGCAAGAATAGTAACAGCTATATCTATTACATATTTATTTCCTAACAAGAAAATTAAAACAACTATTGGAAATCCAATTAATCCAGAAATAATACGTTTTAAATTCATTATTTATTTTCCTCCAAATTTTCTATTTCTCTTTTGATATATTTGTATAGCTTCATCTATGTCAGATTTATTAAAATCTGGCCAGAATTTTTCTTTAAAGCAAAATTCAGAATATACAATTTGCCAAGGTAAAAAATTACTTGTACGAAGCTCTCCACTTGTTCTTATTAATAAATCTGGATCAGGCTGACCAGCTGTATACAAATTGTCAGATATTGTTTGATCAGATATATCATCTATGCTTAAAGTCCCATTTTTTACTTGTTCAGCAATTCTTTTAACAGCCATTGTTAACTCAGCTCTTCCTCCATAATTAAGTGCAATATTTAAAGTTAATCCTGTGTTTGTTTTAGTTCTATCTATTGCTTTTAATATTGATTCTTTTAAACCTTTATCTAAAACCTCAATGTCACCTAATACTTTTATTCTTATATTTTCTGTATCTGCTCTTTTAGCAAATTTATCAAGATAAAATCTTAATAAACTCATTAAAGCTCCAACTTCTTCTTTGCTTCTTTTCCAGTTTTCTGTAGAAAAAGCATATACAGTTAAATATTTTATTCCTATTTTATTACAATATTTTGCAATATTTTCTAATGTTTCGGCACCCTTTTTATGACCATCTGATACATTTAAATTTCGTGCTCTTGCCCATCTTCTATTTCCATCCATTATTATTGCAATATGAGTAGGTATATTGTTAATGTCTGATTCCATAATTATGACTCCTTTATTTATTTCTATTTTTTATATATAATGCTAGCTCTATTAAAAATTCACCTTTTTCATTGTAATTTTTTATAATCTCAATTGCTTCATTTATTATATCATCTAACATTTTTTGAGCTTTTTCTAGTCCATATTTTGTTACATATGTACATTTTCCTCTTGCTTTATCATTTCCAACTGGTTTTCCAAGCTCTTTTTCATTTCCTATTTCTGATAATATGTCATCTTTAATTTGAAATGCTAAACCTATTTTTTCGGCATAATCAGTAAGCTTATTTAAATCTTTTTCATCAGCATTTGCAAGTATTGCACCAATTCGTACAGAAGCTTTGATTAATGCACCAGTTTTATTTTCATGCATATATTCTAAATAGTCACTAGAAATTTGTTTTCCTTCATATTCTGTATCAACATACTCACCAGCAATCATTCTATCTATACCATAAGATAATTCATATAACGCATTTAATTTACTTTGTTTTTCATTATCATCACTTTCAGAAATATCATCAATTATTAAATTATATGCATTATTTAATAAACTATCACCAGCTAATATTGCAGTAGCTTCATTATATTTTTTATGATTTGTAAGCTTACCTCTTCTATAATCATCATTATCAATTCCTGGTAAATCATCATGAATTAAAGAAAAAGTATGAACCATTTCCATTGCAACCGCAAATTTGTAGCATTTTTCTATATCATCTTTAAATAAATTATATGATGCAATTATTAAAATAGGTCTTAATCTTTTTCCACCAGCCATTAAGCTATATCCTTTAGATTCATTTAAAATATGCTCTGGACAGTCTTCTTTTTTTAAATATTTAGTTAATTCATTATTGATTATATCAATATATTTTGTTAGCTCTTCTTTAAAATTCATATGATTCCTCCATTAAAGATTTTATACACTCATAACTTCTTTTTCTTTATTATCTAATAAAGTATCAATTTCAGCTATTTTTTTATCTGTTATTTTTTGAATTTCTTCTTCTGCTATTCTTAATTCATCTTCTGTTATTTCAGAATCTTTTTGTTTTTTCTTAAATTCTTCAATTCCATCTCTTCTTATAGATCTTACTGCTATTTTTGATTCTTCAGCCATTTTCTTTATGTTTTTTACTATTTCTTTTCTTCTTTCTTCATTTAATTCTGGGAAAGAAAGTCTTATTACTTTTCCGTCATTATTTGGATTTATTCCTATGTCAGATTTTAATATTTCTTTTTCAATTTCTTTTAATATACCTAAATCCCATGGTTGTATTACTATAAGTCTAGCTTCTGGAACAGAAATTCCAGCTACTTGTGATATTGGAGTTGGTACACCATAATAATCAATTTTAATTTTGTTTAATATTGCAGGATTTGCACGACCTGCTCTAACTTCTGCTAAGTTATTTTCAAATACTCCAACTGTTTTATCCATTTTATTTATAATATCGTCATAATTCATAATTCATAATTCCTTTCATAATAGATTTTATTCTGTAATTAAAATATTACAGAATAAACTGTTTGTTATATAATATTTTACTTTGATTAAAAAGTCAATTATATTTTAATCAGCTTTTACTAAAGTTCCTATTTTTTCACCTTTTACAGCTTTTATCATATTTTCTGGTTCATTCATGGCAAATACTATTAAAGGTATATTATTTTCTCTACATAAAGAAATTGCTGTTGCATCCATAACCTTTAGGTCTTTATTCAAAATATCCATATATGTAATTTCATCATATTTAACAGCACTTGAATCAACTTTTGGATCAGCTGAATATACACCATCAATTGTTTTAGCAACTAATATTACTTCTGCATTTATTTCTGCTGCTCTTAAAGCTGCTCCTGTATCTGTTGTAAAATATGGGTTTCCAGTTCCACAAGCAAATATTACGACTCTTCCTTTTTCTAGATGTTTTGCTGCTTTTCTTTTTATATATGGCTCTGCAATTTCACGCATTTCAATTGCAGTTTGAACTCTTGAATAAATTCCTTTTGATTCTAATGAATCTTGTAATGCTAAAGCATTTATTGTTGTAGCAAGCATTCCCATATAATCTGATGTTGTTTTCTCCATATTGTATCCATATTTACCTCTCCAGAAGTTTCCTCCACCTACTACTACTGCAACTTGTACTCCAAGCTCTGTCATTTCTTTTATTTGAGATGTTATTTTATCAACAACTTCTGCTGATAGCCCAGTTTTATTTTCACCTGCTAAAGCTTCTCCACTTAATTTTAATAATACTCTTTTATACTTAATATCTGACATAAAAAACACTCCTTCTTTTTTTATCTTTGCCATTTTATCATACATATCATAAAAATTGCACCCTTTTTTGAAAAAAATATATAAAAAAAGAAATAAATTTAAGCAAATTTGTGTATTGCTTAAATTTATTTCTTTTTATGTAATCTGATTATTTAATTTTTGTTTTATTATATATAAATACTGTAGTTCCTACTAATATTGTAATACCTATAATAAATATTACTTCATTGTTTGAACCTGTTTTTGGAAGTGTTGTGCTATCTTGTGAAACAACAGTATTTGTTTTATTTGTTGTATTATTTGTTTCTACATTATTATTTGTTATTGTATTATTTTGTGATACAACTGCTGTATTATTTCCTCCTGTTGAATTCATATCCTGGAAAGACCCAAAATCTAATGGTGCTGAATCAGCAAAAACAATTCCTGAAAATATATACATAAAAACACCAATTGATAAAACAATTCCCAATATCTTTTTTATATTACTCTTCATCTCTCATATCTCCTTTTCTTTTGATTTATAATTATTTTATACATAATATTTTTTTTAGTCAATAGTTTTCTAAAAATTTTTTTATGTATTTTTTACCAATTCAATGACACTATTTATGCTACACTGTGGAGTTGAAGCTCCAGCCATTATCCCCACAATATTTCCCTGCTTAAGAACACCTTTATCAATCTCATTTACCTCTTCTACACATATAGTGTTATTACAATTTTTTTTAGAAATTTCATATAATTTTTTGGTATTTGAACTATTTTTTCCTCCTACTATTATCATACAATCAACTTTTTTAGATAGCTCTTCTGTTTCTTCTTGTCTTATTTTAGTCGCATTACATATAGTATTTACTACTTCTATATTTTCAAAATTTTTAAATTTTTTCTTTATACTTTCTGTAATTTCTGTGAATTTTTGTAAACTAAATGTTGTTTGAACTACAATAGCTAGTTTTTTTCTGTTTGATTTTTTAAAATTATCTATTGATATATTAATATCGTCAATGTTTTCTATTATACTTACATCGTCTCCACAAAAGCTTGCAGTTCCTATAATTTCTGGATGTTTTTTTGAACCAACTAAAAATATGTAATATTCTTTTTCATTATATTCAGATACAATTTTGTGAATTTTTAATACTTTTGGACATGTTAAATCTATTAAATCAATTCCCATTTTATCAGCTTGTGTATATACTTCTTTTGCAATTCCATGAGCTCTTATAATTGTTTTTCTTTTTTCTAAATTTTGTTTTAAATCATCTATAAAAATAATTCCTTTATTTTCTAAATCTTTAACTACATTTTTATTATGTACAATTTCACCTAAACAATAGATAGGTTTTTCATTTTCAAGAGCTTTTTCTGATTTTTCAACTGCATTTTTTACTCCATAACAAAATCCCGCTGTTTTTCCAACTATATATTCCATAAAATTCTCCTTTAATAAAATTTATATTATTTTTAACATAAAAACATTTTTTTTTCAATCTTTTTTAGAAATTATTATGTTAATAATTTCTAAAGATTTTAATTATATAAATAAAAAAATTCAAATTGCTATAATATAACAATTTGAATTTTTTAAATATCTTTTAATTTATGCTTATACACTTTCAACAATATTATTTGTTGAGCTTTCAATATTATTATTTATTTCAGTTGTTAAATTAGAATCAAATTCCTGTGCTGTAGTATTTAATTCATTTGTTTCATTTTGAATTTGCTTTGATGCGCCAAATGTAAATGTTTTTCTTGCACTTTTTGCTTCTTTTTCTTCAAATTTTTTGTAAAATTCTTCTTTAGTTGAATCTAAACATTCTTGCATTGCTGTGAACATTTCTTCTAAATCTTGTTTTGTAAAATCATATGAATTACTTCTTGACATTGGCTCTAATACCTGAATATCGTGTAATATATTATTTACCCTTTTTCCTGCGTATTCAATAAATTTTTGTCTTTTCTCTTCGTTTATTTCCATATGTTTTCTCTCCTTTTTCTGTATTCCTGCATAAACTTTATGCAATACATATAATATCATACTTTTAAAAGATTAAACAAGATTTTTTTCATTTTTTGTTGAATTTTGTAAAAAATGCTATATTTTAATAATATTTAGTTAATTGTTTTACTTATTTGTGTCAATGGGTGTCAATGGGGACGGTTCCTTTTGACAACTTTAGGCACGCATTTTGGATGTATCTTTAAAGTTGTCAAAAAGAACCGTCCCCATTGACAACCCATTGACAGATAGTTGTTTTAGGTCTTTTAAACTTTCAATTTTGTCTAAAATTTTTTTCATTTTTCTTTCTCCTTAAACTTCGCTAATTTATGCTTTAGATTTAGTTACCTTATGGAAGATCCTACTTGGCACTTCCGTTTTTTTATACCATGACCCGTCCACTTTCCCAAAATTCTTATTTTTTAGCATAAATTCTTTATTTTTTGACAATACTATGATATAATAAGCCCATTACAATTTTTAGGAGGTTATTTAACATGGAGAAACTGAAAATATCTATTGTTACTGCATATCCAACACAAGGTGCTGGTAGCGGTACACTTATTACGGCACAAGCAAAAACATATGTGGAAATGGGACATGAGGTTCATATTGTTACAGCAAATAACAATACAAGCTTTAATAAGCTTGATGGTGTTACTTATCACCTTGTACCTTTTACAGGTGAAAAAGAGCCTATCGAAAAACTTGAAGGTGCATTACCTTTTAACTTCGTAATGTTTACATCTCACACTAACAGCTCTGAAAACTTTTGGAACATTACAAATGAGCAATTAAAAGCTTACTGTAATAAGTTTAGGGAGGTTTTTGAAGCTCATATCAAAAACGATAAACCGGATATTTTCCATGGTCAACACTGTTGGATTTCCACAGCCATACTTACTGACTATGATATCCCTGTAGTATGTACAATACATGGTACAGACCTTATGGGGTATGAAAAAGCCAAAGAACTTTTATCTGATGCCAATGTTAGTGCAGAAGATGCTGAAAAGTATAACTTCTACATTAAATCTGCTGAAAAAGCTGCCCGAAATTCAAAACGCATTTTTGTAATTTCAAAGCAACAGGAAGAAAAGTTTAAAAAGCTTTTCCCTTTTGCAGCTGATAAAGTTGTTCTTGTTCGTAATGGATGTGATACTAGTGTTTTCTACAAAGATGATACAGTTAATGTAAAAAATCTTTTAGGTTCACTTCACTCTAATGTATTGCCAACAGCTGGAATACCAACCAACTATGATAAGCTTGCAATTTTCGTTGGAAAATTTGCACAATTTAAAAGAGTTGATTTGGTTTTAGATGCTGCCAAGATTTATGAAGAAGAAATGCATAAAAAAGGCTTAAATGTCTTAACACTTATTGTTGGAGCAGGAGCATTAGATAACGAGCTAAAGAAACATCAAGCAGAGCTGAATTTGCATAATACTCATTTTGTTGGAAGACAAGGAGCAGATATTGTAAGAGCTTTGCAAAACATTTCAGATGTATTTCTTGCTCCATCAGATAATGAACCTGACGGTCTTGTTTATAAAGAATGCATGCTTTGTAACAATATTCCTGTAGGAACATTAGGTGGCGGCGTTCCTGACACATTAAATCCAAACAATGAAGAGCTTACTGTAATTCCTGGTACTGAAATATACCCAACACCTTATGGTGTACTTATTCCAATGAATAACAGTAAAGCACTTGCTGATGCGGCAATGTATGTCATGGAACATCCTGAGAAATTTGACAAAAATCAGATTATTTCTTACGCTCAGGAAAACTATGATCAAAGAAAGATTAGCAAGAATGTAATTATTCCTATTTTTAAGGAAGTAATCGCAAAAAAATAACAGAAACCAAGTAATAATTTACTTTTCCCCATTTATTGAGCAAGTAGCTTAAATAAATGGGGATTTTCTTATTTTTGTGCCAATGGGTTGTCAATGAGGACGGTTCTTTTTGACAACTTTGTGCACACATTTTGGATGTAGCTTTAAAGTTGTCAAAAAGAACCGTCCCCATTGACAACCATTGACAACCCATTGGCAACCATTTTAAGGACCATCCCTCTTTTAGATTCTCTTTTTATACGATATATTTTATCTCATTACTTGGAAAGAATTTTTTCAATTTTTCCTTAAAAAATTGTTCTCCTTCTTTTTTGTATTCTGGCTTGTATGTGTATTTTCCCATTCCACGTCCTGTCATTTTTTCTTTGTCATATAAATCCTGTATTGTTGGAAAAGCTTCTGTGTTGATGGCTCTATGAACAAAGCTATAAGTCATAAATATTACTTCAAAAAAAACATCTTTTTTTACACTTTCACTTAAATTTTCGTATAGATATTTTATTAGATCTTCATATAAATCTTTCCAATTATCTAAAAAAATTACTGGAGCTATTAGTATTCCTACTTTATAGTCAGCTTGTTTTAGTTTATTTAGTGCTTCGACTCTAACATTTAGTGGTGATGTTCCTATTTCTATATTTTTTATTATGTCACTCGGATTAACACTCATTCTTGCAATTATTTTTCCATTATGATTTAAATTTAATATTGGATCTACCATTCCAAATTTTGTTGGAAAAGTAAGCATACCCTTTGGACTTTTTGCAAAATTTTCAATTGTCCAAACCAAATTGTTTGTTATGGTATTTTCTAATATAAGATCACTATTACTTCCTATTTCAAATACTAAATTATCATCTGTATTATTTGCAACTTTTATAATTTTATTTAACATTTCTTCCCTGTTAACAAATAATCTTAAATAAGAACATTTGTTGAAATTACATACTAAATAGCAGTATAAACACATAGCAATACATCCTGAAGATGTGTATGGTACAAGATAATCTGATATTTTATGATTTTCTACAAATTTATGTGTTTTTCGTATTCCAATTATAAGATTTTGCTTCATATCCCTAAACTCTGAATTTTCTTTTTTTCGCATTTCTTCTATATTATTGTGATTTTCTATTACATCACATTTAATTCCTTTTGATCTATATAAATTTAATAAATATTGTCCTAACTCGTAATTTTCTGAATCTTTTTCATATAACACTCTTTTAGGTAAAAACATAATATTAATTCCTCCATTTGTAATATCTATATTATTTTTTACCTTTTTAGATTTATTATTAGAATATTTTTTAATTAATTTAATATATTAAATTAAAGGGGATGATTTTATTTTTGAAAATTTGAAAAAAATTGTTAGATTCCAAATTATTTCATTTATTGTTGTATGTATTGTCGGAACATTACTTCACTTTACATTTGAATGGTCTGGTAATAACCATATAGTTGCAGCATTTAGCAGTACAAATGAAAGTACATGGGAACATCTAAAATTAGTATTTTACCCTATGTTTATAATGACTGTTATTGGATATTTTTATTTAGGCAAAGATGTAAAGAATTATTTATGTGCAAAAACTTTAGGAATTATTTATGCAATTAGTTTTATTGTAATTTTCTTTTATACATATACAGGAATCATTGGGAAAAACTTTGCTTTTTTGGATATTGGTAGTTTTTTTGTTGCTGTATTTATTGGGGAATATATAGCATTTAAAAATATGCTTTCATTTGATGACGAATGCAATAAAAGCATTTCAGTAATTGCACTAATAATTCTTTTACTATGTTTTGTTTTATTCACATACTTCCCACCAAAAATAAATCTATTTAAAGATCCTGTTCACAATGAATATGGTATTATAAAAACTTAAATTTTAGTAGAGCAAATAAAAAACGGGGACGATCCTCGTTTTTTATTTTTGAGGACCGTCCCCGTTTTTTACCGTTTTTTATGCTTTTGGTAATTTTGTTTCATCTGGTATTACTTTGTGCTCTTTTAGTAGTTTTTCTATGTCTGTTCCTTTGGCTTTTTTTAGTGCTTTTTTCATTATGAATCTTTCTATTAAATTTAGTTTCATATCTGTTATTGGCTTGCCATCTCTTAGTTTTACTGTTGCATTTAGTAAATCTCTTATATCATATACACTGCCCCATACTTCTGGAACTCCTCTGTCTATGTCTAGTAATGTGTATACCGCTTCCATTGCTGTTCTTATTGAATATTCTGTTGTGAATATTGTATCTCGTTTTGTTTCAGCAAATTGACCTAAAAATGCAAAGTTTACACTTCCTTTTGGCACTACTAATGGTCTGTCTCCTAATTGTCTTGGCATGAAAAAAGCCGTTATATATGGCATCATACATGGAACTGTATTTGCACTATTTGTTGCTAGCTTTTCTATTTGGTCTGTTGGTACTCCTAAGTGATATAACCATTCCATACAAATTTCTTTACCTGTACATTCTCTCATAGGCTTTTTAATATAATTTCCTGTTTTATCACTAAATAGTCCATAAATCCAACCACATAATTGATTCTTTGGTTGACTTCTGAATTGTGGTTGACGATTAAATGTCCAACTTAAAAGCCAATTTGAATCTTTTACAGTAACAATTCCTCCTGTTACTACTTTTCCGCTAAAAGGATTTCTTTTACATATTTTTTCGATATATGGAGGTATTTTATCATCTAATGTAGTTACTGTTGCACTCATCCAGTTGCTTTCTTCTGGGTTAGAGCAGAACTTATCTGGATTTCCAAATGATTTATCTTGTTTAGCAATTTTTCTCCACATATCCCAGCCTCCGCCTGGTTTTATTTCATAATTAAATTCTGCTTTTTTATTTTGACTTCCAAGTGTAGAATTTTCGACACAACCACCATTTGTTATAAATACTAAATCATTTTCAGTTAAATTAATATTTTCCTCTTTTCCATTTACTATAGTTACAATAGTTTTTGCTTGTTTTTTGTTAGATTTTATATCAAATAATACATTTTCAACTTTAACACCATAATGGAATTGTACTCCAAATGATTCCAAATATTTAATCATTGGTAATATCATAGATTCATACTGGTTATATTTTGTAAAACGAAGTGCTGTAAAATCTGGTAAACCTCCTATATGATGTATATATCTTTGAATATATAATTTCATTTCTAATGCACTATGCCAATTCTCAAAAGCAAACATTGTTCTCCAGTAAAGCCAGAAATTTGAATCAAATACTTCTTCATCGAAAACTTCATTGATTCTTTTATTATATAATTGTTCATCTGGTGTGAAAAATAACTTCATTATTTCCATTGCACCTTTATCTGATATATTGAATTTTTTATCAGTATGTGCGTCTTCACCGCGATTTACTGTTGCTCTCATTAAAGAATAATTTGGATCTGCTTTATTTAACCAATAATACTCATCTAATACACTTACCCCTTCTGTTTCTATTGAAGGAATTGATCTGAATAGGTCCCACATACATTCAAAATGGTTATCCATTTCTCTTCCTCCACGCATTACATATCCTATATCATTGTAATAATACCCATCACATGCTCCACCTGGTATTGGCTCTTTTTCAAGAATATGAACATTTTCACCTTTCATTTGTCCATCACGAACTAAAAAGCAAGCTGCAGCTAATGCTCCTAGTCCTGAACCTATTATATATGCAGATTTATTATCAACATTTTCCGGTTTTTTAGGCTTTGCAAAAGCCTCATAATTTCCACTACTATAGTACATAAAATTTCCTCCTTTGTAATATTATAAACATAATATTACAATAATATTTAAAATTTTCAATAAACAAAAAAAGCAGTTTGTATAATTTTTTTACAAAACTGCTTTTTTGTCTAAAAAGATAATCTTTTTATTGCATTATCAAAATTTCCGTCTAACATTAGACTTAATTTATTTATTATTTCTTCTGGATTTTCTTCCATTCCATTTTCTATCCATTCTTGCACTAATCCCACAAATGCATATTTATAAAAATCTGCAATAAATTTTTTATTTTTTTCATCAATATTCAAATTTTTTGATTTTTCATTTACCGCTTTTGTTAATACTAAATTTGTCTGCTGATATACAAAATTCAAAAAAAATGACCTGCTTACTGAATAATATGTGTTATACACAAATTTTTTATTTTCAATAATATATTCAAAAACATATAAAAATTCCTGTTGCCAATTTTCTGTTGGATTATCTGTTTCTAAATTTTTAATTTTACCTATTACCTCATTTGTATAAATCCACTCTAATAAATCATATATATCTTTAAAATGATAATAGAAAGTTTGTCTATTCACACCACAATCTTCTGTTATATCATTTATTGTTATTTTATTAAATTCTTTTTTTGATAAAATTTTCTTTAAAGAGCTAGCAAGTGCTTTTTTTGTTATATTACTCATTATAATCACTTTCCTTTGTTTTTTGAAAGGGATTATATCATTTTACAATTATACATGCAAATAAAAATTTTTGTATTTTTCAACAGACTCGTTTACATCAATTACATACTGCTGAACCAAACATTTTACATTTTCATCATAATATTCTTTTGTTAGCTTTCCGCCTAATGCTTGCATTGTTTTTGCAGAACCTAAGTTATCTTTGTCACAATCTAACATTACTTCTTTTATTTTGTGCTTTTGACATATTTGTAATGCTAAATATAGATTTATTTTGTTATACCCTTTTCGTCTTTCTGTTGGTCTTATGCTGTATCCTATATTGCCTCCAAATGCTCTTAGTTTTTCATTTAATTGTAATCTTATGTTTATCATTCCTACTATTTTATTATCTCTTTTGCGAACTAAAAAATATGTTTCTGCTGGTACTTTTTCTTCTGTCATTTTTCTTGTTCTATCTTCTTCTAATTTTTTAAGCCAAGCGTCGTAATTGTCTAGATATCTATAAAGTCCTCCTACTCCATTTATATTTGAATTATATTTATAAAATTCTTGGATATATTCTATGGCTTGTTTTTCATATGATTTGTTTGGTTGTATTAGCTCTAACTTTTCCATATTTTTCCCCTTTCTTTTGTATTATGTGCTAAAAAGCCTTACAGATTTGCCCTTTAGTTTATCATAATACTTTTTAATAAACTTACTAAGACTCCTCTGTAAGGCTCCCTTACTTCTGTGTAGAAACTTTTCCGCTTCCTGTACCGCTCAACTTCATATTTTAGGTACACTCTTAATATTTTTTATTTTAACATATAGATTTGCTGTTTGTCAAAAATTATAAAAAATTTTTTTATTTTATAAAATCAATTTCTTCCCAATCACTTTTTCTTTTATATCCAATTTTTTCATAAACATGATTACTTATTGGATTTGAGTCATCTGTATACAAAACACAATATTTATCTCCACAATCTAATAATTCTTTAGATATCCTATATATTAAATTATATGCATAACCTTTGCCTCGCTCTTCTGGCAGGGTATATACTGCACTTACACATTTTCCATACTTCATAATTCTGCTTGTCGTTGCCTGGCATACAATTTTACCATTTTTTTCCAGAACATAATATCCTTTTTCTAAATATGAATTAAATTTTTCTTCTGCTTTTTTATCATCACATTCTTGTCTTACTGCTTTAATTATGAAATCTTTGATATATTTTTTTAATGTTGTTTTGTCATTCAATGTTGCTTTTCTATATGTAATATCATTTAGTAATCTTCCATCTGCTATGTTTTCTAACAACAGTATTCTTAGTCTATCGTGTATTTCATGTTTCATATTGCTTAATTGACAATAGTATTCTGTAAATCTATTTGCTGCGTCTTTTTGTGCGTTCACTCCTAATAATTCTTTATCATATTTATATATTTCTTCTGCTGCAAATTTTAATATTTCATCAGAATAATTATTAGTTGGTGAATACATTAGTAATTTCCATGGCATTCTATATAACATAATTAGCTCTGTAGTTTGGTTATTTTCTATAGTAGCTAAAAACCAATTATCCATTCCATTTTTTAAACCATCTATGCAGTTTCCTATCATTAAACAATTGTACCATTCTTGTTCTTCTAATAATTTTTGATTATCGTTCCAAAATAAATTAATGTCACTGTATTTTTTGAAATTCATACTATAGTCAACTCCTTTCATTTTCTTTTTTATTATATCATACAAATTTTTTTAATACAAAAAAACATTGCAGGAAATCATTTAAGACTCCTCTGCAATGTTAATTTATTTGAGTGATATAAATATTCAATTTTTATGGAGTCATATGCCGAATTCTTTATTTTTGATAATTTTGAATTACATCTATAGATATTTTCATCATTATTCCTCCTATTATTTTAATACTTGTATATTTTCTTCTGATTTTTGTAATTTTAAAACCTCTGTCTTGTTTTCTATCATTAATATAGCTCTTTTATTTCATTAAAGTTATCTATACTTATAATTTTTTTCTTGTCATATTCTTTGTCTTCTGGATTATAGTAAATTGAATCTATTCCATATTTGTTAGGTCCAAGCACATCTTTATCTATTGTATCTCCTATCATTAAACATTCTGATGGAGAATATTGTCCGCATGCATTCATATAGCTCTCTTTGTGTGGTTTTAGTACTGTATCTCCTGTATATATGTCATCAAAATATTCTATAATTCCAGCATTTTTTAATCTTGTTACTTGTGTGTATCTAAACCAATTTGTTAATACAACTAAACTTTTATTTTTTGATTTTAAGTATTTTAACATATCTGTTGTTTCTGATAGTAGAATATCATTAATATCTGCATTTATTTTTATCCAGCCTTCTATTATTTCACTTGTGATATTTATACCTGTTTTATTTTTGTAATAATTGCTTAAATCATTTACATCATATTTGGTATGTGTTTTTTCATATTCTATTAAAATCTCATAATATACTGAAAGAAATTTGTCAGCTTCTTTTCCTAGTACATCTTTAAAGTAGTTTATTTCTTTTGAAAAATCTCCATTAAGAAGAGTTCCATCTAGGTCAAATATAAATCTCTTTTTCATTAATTTCTCCTTTTTTCTTTATTTTTAATTACATTATAATTTTTCCTTCTAAATTTGCTATATAACATTTTGGAAATTTTTCTTTTAATACTTTTAATTTTTCTAAATTCTTTTCAAGTTCCTTACTAACTAAAATTCCCTCTATAAAACAAGATGGCATTCCAAATAATATTGCACTTTCTCTATTTGTCGTAAGAGCTGTTCTTTCTTTACAATATATATAATTTTTATAGAACCACTTTTTCAAAATTGTTTTCACAATTCTGTGGTTTAAATTCAAATTAAATACATCTTGTTTTATAAAGTCTTGAGCCTCTTGACTTTGAGTATTAAAAATAAATGCAATGTCTACTTTATTGTTTGATAAGCTTGGCATAAATCTGCTTTCTTTTGTTTGCTCTGCAATCCATCTCCAATTTGGTGTGTTTTTGAATTTATCAAGTGCCTGATCCAGCTCTCCATATGGAACGAGTTTTATTTCTATAGCTTTATTTTGCGCAGTTTCTATTGTTACAGTTGCTCCACTATACAATTTAACATATTCACCTAATGTAATTTCTTTTTGTATATTCCACATTGATGCACAAAATGGAGTTTTTTTGTTTTTGTTATATGTTGTAATAAAATCTTGACTGATAATTCCATCTTTTTTTATTTCATCAAGGTGTTCCATTGCTGATCTTGCTCCATGAAGAAAAGTGTGCTTTTTTAATACAAGTAAATCTCCAATATTGTAGTCATTTGGTTGTAACTTAAAATTTGAATTTAGCTCATAAAATTTGTTGATTTGATTTATGAATGCTGTTTTTACATCTTTGTTAAATTTAAAATACTTTTTTGCTTTTGCTATATATAAATTTTTGTTTGTTGATTCTTCCATTTTTTCATCTCTTTTCCATTTTGTATCTATATAATTTCTTCATATTATTATAAAACATCAGACTTATTAAATATGCCAAAAATAAGTCTAATGTTTTACATAGAAATTTGAGTTTATCGTAATTTATAATTTTTCAATTTCGTCTTTTGTAAGTCCTGTAATTTTAATAATTAAATTAATATCCATTTCTTCTGCTAACATCTTTTTGGCTGTTTCAATTTTTTCTTCTATTTTTCCTTCTGCCCTTCCTTGGTCTCTTGCGGCTGTCATTGCAAATTTTCTGTCAATTTCTGCTGTTTCTCTTAAATATGCAATTCTTCTTTCAGCTTCGTCTCCGCTTAAGTATTCTAGCTCTTCTTCGGCTTTCTTTACTTTTTCATTTTCTATCATTTTTAGTTCCTCCATATTTTCAAAACTAATAAATGTTAGCCATTCTTCTAATTTATTGGATATTCTTTTACATTTTTGTTTAAATTTTGGTAGCTGAAGATAGTGCATTTCTATTTTATCTGTAAATATTTGATTTTCATAATCTCTTCTTAGTCTTACTATTTCATGAAATGGCCCTTCATCATTAAACACATTAAAATTTGATATCCATATTCCTATTGATTTTGGTAGCTCTATGTAATCTTGCCCATTCTCTAAGCTTTGATGATATTCTCTTGTTGTATAAAACAGTGATCTTGCCTCTATATCATTATAATTTCTCATTTGCATTTCTACATCTACTTTTGTTCCATCATCTAATGTTGCAAGTATATCTAACCTACATACTTTATCTGTTATAAAATCTGTTTCTAGCTGAACTTCTTGTCTTGGCTCTACGTTTTTTATATTCCAATTTGGTAAAATTGCTTGAAGCAAATCTTTTAAAATATCACTATTTTTCTTTTGACCAAAAATCCTTTTAAATACATAATCGTTCGTTGGCTTTAATAACTCCATTTATCACTTCCATTCTAGCATATTTGTTTTGTTTGTTCAATTATTTTGAAGATTTTGTGTATGAATTTACACTTTTGAATTTAAATCTTTTGAATAAAATTTTTATGTTTCCAAATTTCTATGATTTCTTATTTAACCATAGTTTGCTAGATATTTCAAGAAATTTCGCAATACTTTTTTCGACAAGTTTCATATTAATTACTAAAATAGAGCAATTAATCTAGAATATCAATTGCTCTATTTTACAATAATTTTCTTAAATATTTTTATTTTAGCAGAAAATTTCAAATTTAAGCTAATGTTCCCATTGGATCCCATGGTTTTAATCTTATTTTTTCTGTTGTTAGTATATTTTGTTCTTCTTGTGTTAGATATTTTTTGTTTATTACTACTTGATATACATAGCTATTAAACCAAGTATCTGTTGCTACATGATAACCTTTATTTGCTTTTTTATCACCCCAACTGTTTTCTATTTTCCATTTTGTTGGTGTATCATTTTCTAAATTTACTCCTGTTATTACCATTGCATGATTCATTGCACTTTCTCTTGTATCTAGCATTGCTTCTTTTGACATTTTGCTGTTTATTTGAAATAAAGTATCTATATCAAAGGATTTATCATCCCATGTTCCATCATCAATATCTCTTGCTTTTAAGCAATCTGAACCAAACCATACTGGCTCTCCATCTTTTAATTGATTTATTGTTAATTCTTTTAGTCTATTTATATCTAAGTTTAAATATAATATTTCTTTTCCTTCAATTACATTTCCAATATGCTCTACTGTATATAGTTTATTAAATGGTTTATCATCTGTTGGACTGTTTATTATACTTATATAATCATCTAAATTTATGTCTGCTATTTCCTTATAAAATCTTATTGGATCTAAGTCTTTTATTATATTGTAATTATCATCTTTATCTACATACTCAAATGAGAATTTTTTAGGTGGAACTCCAAAGCTACTACATAAAATTTTATAAATGTTTTCTATACATTCTGCTTTTTTACCATCTATATTTTCATTATTATGTCTTATTTCAAATGCAAATTTACGAATATATCTATTTAGTAATCCATCAATTTCACGTGTATTTGAGCTTTGGAATGTTTCTGGGAATGCACTTTTTGGTACTATACCATATTTATTTACTATGTTTACAAATAAATCCCATTGACCGCCATCTTGAATTCCATTGCTTAATAGCCCATCTAAAGTTCTATCATCTTTTTCTTTATCTTTTAAAGATATGATATTTTCTAATAGATAATTGCATTTTTCTAATTTATCATAAAATGCTATATAATTTTGTGATAACTCGAAATCCTTTAAATTGTATTTTTTTGCAATTTTTTCTCTAATTACATTGCATCCTGCAAATATCCAGCATCTTCCACTTTGTTTTTGATCTGTTACTGGTAAAGTTTTTAAGTTTATTGAGAACATATCTCTTGAAAATTCAGTTTGTTCATTCACTCTTATTAAGTCACTTATTTTACTTTTCACTAATGCTCTTCTTGTTATAGTATGTGCAGTATTATTTAAATACTGTGATTCAATATTATTTAAATTTTCCTTTGTTATTTCTTTCATTATTTTATCCTCCTGTTTTTTTCATTATAGCAAAAGAATAAATTTTATTCAATTAATTATTATCAGTTTTATTTTCAAAGAAATCTTTAAAAATTTTTTCAAATTCTAAATTATCCTCTGAACTTGAAGATTGTGGAGTTGTTTCTGTTGAATGAAGTTGTTTTCTATATTTTTCTGCTCTATCTAAAATTTTATTAATTTCATTGTCTTTTGTCATATAATTTTTCCTCCCTGTTTATTAATTCATATTTTTCTTTTGTTGTTAAAATTATATATTAAAGTACTAAATTTAACAATACTAAAACGGGGATGGTCCTTAATTTTTATTAAGGCCCGTCCCCGTTTTCAAAAAAAGTTGCAAGTGGTTGTCAAAAGGAACCGTCCCCTTTGACACCTTTGACATAATTTTAGAGTTCATCTATCCATTTTTCTATTTCATCAGGTGATGTTACTATATTATCTGAATAACTTTCAAAAACAATATTCATTCCCTTATCAACTTTTGAATTTGGACATAATTTTTGAATTTCTTGAAATGTATGTCCAAGCCAACCTGCATTTGTTGCAAAAGGTTTTATTGTTTTATTTGATAAATCATTTTGTGTTAAAAAAGTTCTAATTACTGGAGCTATTGTATACCACCAAACTGGAGTTCCAATTATAATTTCATCATAGTCATTTAAATTTTTATCAATTTTTTGAATATCTGGTGTTTTACCAACACTACTATTATTTTGCTCTTCATCAACAACAGTTTGATAATCTGTTGAATATGGTTTAACTGGTTTAATTTCAAGAATATCGCAGTTAAGTTTTTGTTGTATATTTTCAGCAATCATCTTTGTATGACCAGTATATGAATAAAAAACAACCAATTTTTTCATAAAAACTCCTCCTTAAATTTCTGTAAAATCTTTTCTTTTACCCTGTACAATTTCATCATATAATTTTAATTTGTAATTTAATCTTTCTATTGTTTCTGTTATATTTTTTTGCTTTTCTAATAACTTCGCTCTTTGTTCTTCTAGCAGACCTTTTCGTGCTTCTACTGTATTTTTTCCTTGTTCTAATAGTGTCATATATTCTATTAATATCTCTATTTCGACACCTGCATTTCTCATACATTTTATGAACTCAATTTTTTTGCAAGATTGCTCATCATAGTCACGTATTCCATTTTTATTTCTTGGTATATTTGTAAGCAAACCTATTCTTTCGTAATATCTTAATGTATCTGGTGTAAAATCATATTTTTTACTTACTTCTGCTATTGTCATTTTTTTCCTCCACTAATTATTATTGTATATTAAATTTCAGCTAATATTTGTTGTGGTGTTAGTTTGTTGGCTTTTAGTAGTTCTTTTACATCGTATTTATCATAAAATGCTTTTTTGATTCCATAGTTTTTTACTTTCATATCTGTATTTCCATAAAAGCTTGCTATTTTTTCGCCAAATCCGCCTTCTAGTATTCCATCTTCTAGTGTTATTACTTGATTGTGATTTTGTTTTAATTCATTTAATAGCTCTTCATCCAAACCTGTTATATATCTTGGATTTATTAGAGTTGGTGTTATATTTAATTTTTCTTTTATTTCTTTTGCAAGCGCTTCTCCTAATTGATAGAAATCTCCTAATGCTAATATTGCTATTTTTTCGCCTTTTTGCTCTACTTTAAATTTGTTTATATCACTATAATCTGTATCTGGTACTCTCCCATCTGAAATTACCCCATTACAAGGTATACGAATTGCTACTGGATGTTCTGTTTGCTCTATTGACCAATCCAACATTGCAAAATATTCTTCTTTTGATGTTGGGGCTAAATAAACCATATTTGGAATATTTGAAATCATTGGAATATCATATAATCCTAAATGTGTTACATCATTCATTCCATATACAGATGCTGTATTTACAAGTATTGTTGCTGGACTATTATTTATACATAAATCTTGTGATAATTGGTCATAAGTTCTTTGCATAAAGCTTGAATGTGTAGCAAATACTGGTTTTCCGCCATTCTTTGCAATTCCAGATGCCATTGCAATTCCGTGCTCTTCTGCTATTCCAACATCAACAAATTGTTTTCCAGCTTCTAGTCTTCTTTCTTTTGTAAAGCCTATATTGGTTGGAACTGCTGCAACTATTGCAACAACTTTTTCGTCTTTTTTCATTTTGTTTAATAAGAATTTAGCAGTTAAATCTCCGTAATCTTCACCATCAAATGAAACTGTAGGCTTACCGGTTTCAATATCAAAAGGCATAGTCCAATGCCAATTTTCTTTATTATCTTCAGCAAATTTATATCCTTTTCCTTTTTCTGTATTTATATGAACAACTATTGGATGGTCTATATCTTTTACTTTTTTGAATGTATCAATCAAGCTTTCCAAATTATTTCCATCATTTACATATACATAATCAAGACCCATAGCTTTAAATAAATTACATTTGCAAGTTCCATTTGAAGCTCTAAGCTCTTTTAAATTTTTATATAGTCCACCGTGATTTTCGGCAATTGACATATCATTATCGTTTACAACTATTATGAAATTTGATTTTTGCTCTCCAGCAAAGTCAAGACCTTCTAAAGCCTCTCCTCCACTTAATGAGCCATCTCCAATAATTGCAATAACATTATAGTTTTCTCCTTTTAAATCTCTTGCCTTTGCAAGACCTGATGCTAAACTTATTGATGTAGATGTGTGTCCAACATTAAACCAATCATGTTCACTTTCTTCTGGGTTTGTATATCCTGTTACATCATCATAGTGATCTTCATATAAAAAGGCATCTTTTCTTCCTGTTAAAATTTTGTGAGGATAACTTTGATGTGATACATCAAATACAAGCTTATCTTTTGGTGATTCAAAAACATAATGCATTGCAATTATAGCCTCAACCATACCAAAGTTTGGACCAAAATGACCTCCATGTATACTTAATTTTTTTAATAAAGCAGATCTAATTTCTTCTGCTAATTCTTTCATTTCACTTATAGATAGTGGTTTTAAGTCTTTTGGACTTTCAATTTTGTCTAAAATTTTTTCCATTATTCTTCCTCCTTTTGTATATAGTATATATATCACTTAGAGCTAGCTCTAAGTCAAGTTTTTTTTCAAAGAAAGTTGTCAAAGGGGACGGTTCTTTTTGACAACCACTTGCAACTTTTTAATAAAAAAAACTAAAAGGTTGTCAAAAAGAACCGTCCCCTTTGACAACCTTTGACATAGTCTATGTAATTTTTTAGTGCATGCTTTGAAAATGTGTTTATTATTACATAGTTATCATTTGTTTCAGGAATTTTTATATATTTGTTAAAAACGTTTGAGTCTTTTCTTTCTAATAATACAATTCGTAATTGATTTTTTAATATAGATAATATTACGGTAATCTCATCGATTGCTATAAAGCTTTCATTAATATTATCAATATTTTCAACTATTTTCACTATTTTTAAATTGTTATCTATTGCATTATCTATTGCTATTTTCATTATTTTATTTTTTTGCTCTGCCATTGTTAAATTATAATAATTTTCATCTATAAAATATTTCACTACATCTTCAAAAGTATTACATTGGTAATCTTTATTGTTTTCTATAATGATAAATTTACTTAACATATTCATTATCCCCCTCCTGCTCTGATTTAGTTTGCAAATGCTTTTTATTATGAGCATGTGGTAATTTATTTTCTTTTCGTGGTATATTAATAGGGCTATTTGTAATATTTTCATTAAAATAATTCATTAAATCTGTAGTTTCTTTTAGTAATTTGCTGTTTTGTATATATCTTAAAATATATATTTCTTTTGATTCTTTTTTAACTGCCAAATTTAATAGTATTTCTAATTTTTCTGTTTCAGTAAGATTTTCTCGCTTTAATTTTTCAAATTTTTCAAGCATAACTTTTTCTTTTTTCTTCATTTTTCTACGCTTATTTTTTATTTTTGCCAACTCTTCGGAAGCTTTAATTAATCCACCAAAAAGATTTATATTTTCAATCCATGTATCAGCATTTACAGTTCCATTTGGTATTCTAAATTCTATTGTAGGTAATTTTTTTATTTTAACAATATCTGTAGCCATGTTCGTAAGATTTAATCCTTTAAAACGATTCTCCTCGAATTTTCTAAGATTATTTTTAAATTCCTCCAAATCATCTTCATTTGACAAATTAACAGTTCCTGTTTCCAATGTATAATTTAAATCTTTTGATATTGGCAAAGCATATGAATCAACGCTATGTCTAGAAATTGTTCCTGGCTCATTTGAAATCAAATATAAAATTTTTTCCGTATTTGACCATAATTCCAACAAATTTTTATATGCATCTACACTTTGCAAATAGTTTCCACCTATATGTATATGACCACCACAAGATTCATCAGAATAATGTCCAAAATAATTTAATAATGCACAAATATTTCTTATTTCTATTGTGGGATTTTTTCCATTTACATACAAAACAGGAGAAACGACCTCAACACCTTCTTCATATGGAGGATTATCCATTAATGACTCATCACTTTTACAATGCCAGTCTCCCATCTTTTTTAAAATTTTTTCGAGGTATTCTTTTTCTAATTGACCTATAGACTCTATTTCTATACCAAATGTCATATATGGCGGTAACTGAACTTCTCTTTTATAATCATTTTTATAACTTTTTATTACATTCATTATTTTATGTTTTGTAAATTTTAAAAAGCTTAACTGTTTATACAAACCTTCTAGTAATTCAATTTCCGAATAATCTAAATTAAGTTCTTTACTAATTTTTAAACATTCCTTAATAAATTTTTTGTCTTTAGAGTCATATATAAGTTTTCCAATACTATACGAATCAAGACCTGTTAGAGCTCCTGATTTTATAGCTTTCATCATATAAGCTTTATCATTTATCGAACTTACAATGTCATAAATATTATCAACACTCAATTCAAATTCTTTTGCTCTTTCAACAATGCTTTTTTCGTAGTCCTTAATTTTAGAATTTTTAACTATAAAAGTTACATTATCTGGATTTAATCCGTACTCTTTCCAATGTTCTATAAAATTAATCACCTCAGAAAAATCTTTTATATTTAATAATAAATTTGTAACTTGAGATGAATTCAAATTTAGTTTTTTCCAATTTTTAATACAATGAATTGTATAATTATCTTCTCCGCCTTTTTTCATAATTTCATTAACAACACTAATAATTTCATTGGGAAATAGCCCTATTTCTACGGAATTTTCAATACAATATTTCATAAATTCAATATTTTTTGAACTTTTTAATATTTCGCACAAATCAATTGAATCTATTCCTAATGATTTGGAATTTTTCACACACTCTTTTAAAAAATTAGGTTCATTTACGCTCTTTAATAATTTTGTAATACATCTTGAAGATATTTCTAAATTTTTTGCATCAGTTATACACTTTTTTATATATTCTTTAGTTTCAGTTTCCAAATTAAACATATTGCTTAATAAATTTGCTGAAAACATAATTTTACTTTTATCTTTACTTCTCAAAAAAGATAAAATATAGTTTAAATCTTCACTTTTTAAATTTCGGCCAATTTCATAAAGTAACCATTTTTCATCAACTCTCATTTCACTTATGTTACTCAACTTATATATATATACTAAATATGCAAACTGTTTTATATCTCTTTTGCTATATATTTTACAAAGCTCATCAATATACTTTTTGTTCATTTCAATCCCTTCACTTTCTAAATCACATATATAAATTATACTTAGGAAATCACCCTTTTGCAATGATTTTTCATGATTTTTATTATAATAAAAAGGACATTAGTTAAATAATGTCCTTTTTATATTTTTGATTTTTTAGTTTGCTTAATTTTTTCACTATAGTATATCCACAACACATAATTATACTTCCCAAAGTGTCAATTAAACAATCTGAAAATTGACTTGTTCTTCCCAAAACAAAAGATTGATGATATTCATCAGTTAATGAATATATAAAACAAACTATGATAGCTATAAAAATTTTTTTAATTGAATAATTTTTGCCCCAAAATGAATTTAGTGTAAAGATTATTAGAATTGCCAAGATTGCATATTCTGTAGCATGAGCACATTTTCGCAATGGGAAATTTAGTTTATTTACAGTTTCATTTACTTGTTTTTCTGTTGGTTTTGTGTCTGTTATTCCTATATTTTCTGATATTTCTGTGGTCTTTTGTACTGTCTTTTTTATAGTTTGCTTGCTTTTTACATTTGATTCATTTGTATTCATTGATGACATTATAAATATTACTACCATCCAAATTACTGTTAATACTATGTATATTATTTTCTTTTTCATGTGTACTTCCTTTTCGTTTTTTTACATTTTACTATATAAAAATGAAATGTACAATATTTTTTTGAATTTTGTGGTTTAACTGTTAAATATTTTTTCAATTTTTTCTTTAAGCCAAATGGCATATGGTTTATCAAGCTTTTGTAAAAATTCTTCAGCTAAATTCTTATAAATTTTTGCAACTAATCTTTTATATTTTTTATTTTTCCATTCTGCTTTTTTTGTAATCTCTTGACATTCATAATTAACTTCTTTTTATTTAAATATATTCATGTTAAACCTATCATGATTTTGCGAGCAAAATCCCGACATAGAATTCAAAAGCTGACATTTTTAAATCTTTTATCATATTAGTTATTATTTTAAAATCATTAAGCTGCAATTTTAAGTTTTATTACTATCTAAAATAACATATTTCTAAAACCTATGGTGGTTTTTATGTAGAAAATTAATTGTTTTATTACTATCTAAAATAGCATATTTCTAAAACCCTGATTTTTAAATTTAAATCTTGCATTTTGTTTTATTACTATCTAAAATAACATATTTCTAAAACATTTTTTCCATGTAACAGTACCATTATCATGTTTTATTGCTATCTAAAATAACATATTTCTAAAACTCCCGTTTTATTTGCATCGTATTTCTTCTTGTTTTATTACTATCTAAAATAACATATTTCTAAAACCCTTTCTTCTATATAATAGGATAAAAAATTGTTTTATTACTATCTAAAATAACATATTTATAAAACATGTGGGATGCATTAAAAAATGGAGCAGCAGTTTTATTACTATCTAAAATAACATATTTCTAAAACCTCAAATTGTTTCAGAATTTTTTTCGGTTATTGACTCCGTATGTTATTTTAGATTAAATGTCATATTATAAAATCGTTGAAATTTTCATCAATTTCAAGGATTTTTTCGTACTTCAGCTTTTCGTGTTGCTCTGATTCTATTAGTAATATGTTAATGCCATTATACAATGACATTTTATAAAATTCAATTATTTGTTCATTATTTAATATATTTTTCAAATTAGCTATTATTAAAATTTTTACCTCTGTAAATCTTGCTAAAATGCTTATCAATAGTTCCAATCTGTTTAATATATTTACATATTCTTCTGTATTTATTTTTATTCCAAACAATTTCACAATATCTGGAATTTCAATTTCATTTTTAATGGTAACTTCAAACGACAAGTCACTTAATTTGTCTAGCACAATTTCTTCTATATCATGTATATTTTTTTCTATCTCTGTACTTTCGTCTAACATAAAACTTTCTGATATGTATTCACTTATTTTTGATGTAACTGCTTTGGTATTTATATTTAAATTATATAGGTCAGTTACAAAGAACACATTATCCTGGAATTTTAAAGTTTCATTTTCATTTGAAATTAGTTGAATTTCTAATGTGCTTTCTTTTGTACTTTGAAATATTTTTTCCATAATATTTTGGAATAAATTGATGCCATACCATTTTCAACTATAATAGAGCTTATTTCTGATAGATGAACCGTTTGTATTTCTTCGCTTCTAATTACAAGATAGCCATTCTTATAACTTAATTTGCAATTTTTAGTTACTACAACTGTTCTCCAACCCATCTATTTTATACCTTCTTTCATACATCCCTGTTACAGATTTTTCTATAAATATAATATTTCTTACTCTTTTATCTTCAAATTTTTGTTTTGACATTCTTCCTGTTCTATCGCCCAATCCAATTTTTGTTAAATTTCCCTCTTCTCCACTCATTAAATTTATTATTCCATTAATAGTATCTTTTTTATCTTTTAAATCAAGCTCATTAAATGTATTTTTTGACTCAATAATCTTCTTATAATTAGTTTCAAAGATTGGATATTCAATATGCATTTTTTCTGCTAATTTATCATAAACAAATTCAAATACATCACCATATTTATTTAAATATTCCTCTTTATCTGCTTGATCATTATTAATTGCATATATTAATTCATTCATATCTAATGATAAAATTAGTTGCTTGTTTGACTTTATTTCTGAATCACTTTTTAAAATCATTTTATTTCCGTTTTCATCTAAATACTCTTGATATTTCATTATTTTGCTTTTAAATATATTAACAAATACTTCATTTTTTTCTTTTGAGTATTCTTCTAAATATTGTTGTAGTGTAATTTTATTATTCTTTATATCAGATGCAATTTTAACTGGAATACCAATCATTCTATATTTTTCAATTTTCTTTTTATCCAAATATTTATAAATTGTGCAATATGCTTTAAACTCATTTGTATATCCTCCATATTTACTTGTATCTAAGTCATTTTTTAAACTTATCGTAGGATGCTTTTTAGGACTACATATTGTTTGCTTATAAAAAGCTCCTGTCTGTTCCATCAACATTGTACTGATATAAAAATCTTTATATTCCATTACTTTTCTTAATTTTCCAGCATCAACATATTTAGATATAAATCCAACAATAATACCATTTTTATTTTTAGAAAAATTCTTGTCATTCATATAATCTTTTACATATTTACCATATTTAAATTCATTTATATTTTTCCATTCTTTGTTTAATATATTACCGGTAAGTGCCATAATATATGCATCTTGAGCATGGTGACAATCATTAACATTTCTATTTTTGTAGATTTTGTATTGATTTCTAAAATTATGAGTTATATTTGATCTTAAAGAAAATACATTTGTATTTTTATAATTATTATTTAAAATATTAGTAACATACTTTGTTATTTGTCTTGTTTCAACTAACTGTCTTTTAACAAACTTTGATCTATCGTCGTCATTTGTAAACATTTTAGTTTTTGTTAATCTATTAAATTTGGCTGGTGAAATAAGTCCGTTTTTTAGTAAATACTCCCACCAAGATCTCATATTTCTTTGTATTGAACTGTCAAGCAATAAATCATCTGCTTTTCTTTGATTTTCGTCTGCATATACTAATGCTTTATTGTCAATACTATCATCTTTAGTATATGAACGTGGAATTATATGATCAACCTGATACTCTGACAAACGATTAATTTCAATTGTTTTGCCACTATATAAGCTTTTTCCAAGTTGAATGAAATATAAATATAACCTTTCAGAAAACTCTTTATCAGACTGATGAGATTTTAGCTCTTTATATAATTCATCATTTTTCTTAATATTATCAATTTCATTATATATGTCTATTATTTTATTAAATCTTTTCTTTGCAATTTCACCTTTTTTTCCTTCGTTTCGAGCAAACTCAATGAATATATTTTGTGGTTCACATTTCATCACTTTCACAATTTCTTTTACTACTAGCATTGCTTGCCATATTGCTCTTTTGTTAGCAGGAGATGTTGGAATATCTTCAATATCTTTGTAATGAATTCCTTTTTCAGGTTTCGGCATTAAATCTTCAATTTGCTTTTTAAAGCCAAATTCTTCTTTGTTTATAATCTGCATAAAGTTCATATTAGTATTTTCCAATTTTTCCATGATTGTTTCATTCTTATCATATGATTTTAGACCATTAATCAATTTTTTAGATAACCTAGACCAGCCAGAATAATTAAGTTCGCTTATCTTTTTTATTTGTTTATCAGATAAGTATTCAAAATTTTCCTTTAGCTTCTTCTTTAAAATTGATTTATCTTCAAATATTGTTACCCAATATATCATTTTTTCGCAATCATCAATATTCTCTTCAGTAATATCTCCAATTATATTTTTTAAATCAATATATGATTTCATATTTGAATTAAATACTTTACTTGATTCATCTGTAAATCCCGTTATATTATCAATTACTAATCCATCTTGAGCTAATAATTTTTTTATATCATTTGCACTTACTTTAGCCTTTGTTAAAAATAATCTACAAAAAACCTTTTTCTTTGTATCTTTTGAAATTCTATTTTCTTCAAGTTTTATATTATTTAATTCATTTAATACACAATATTTTGAATATAATATTGATTGTTTTGGCATTACATCTTCATTAATTAAATATGTACATTTATTTGTCATTCTCCTAATAAATTTTTCAGCTGTAGCATCTTTGTCAACAACATCATCAAAATTCCATGGGCGAATTTTTTCATTACTTTTTCGTACAACCCAGGCATTACAGTTCTCTTCATTTTTTTCTAAAGGACCAACATAATATGGAATTCTAAACTCCAATAAATCTTTAATTTTAGTTTTATTTTCCCTTAAAGTTTTGTAATATTTCTCTTGGTTTTCTATAATTTTTAAAAGTTCATCCCTATGTAATTGATATGGTATAGCACCATTATCAGTTACATTTAATTTTTTTAGAAAATCACCATCGTCCATTTTATCTATTATATACTTTTTATCGGTAGACTCTTTAACTGTATTAATATCATTTTTTATGTAAGAATATAATGCATCCCTATCACATTTTTTATTACTTTCGCCTTTATTTTTTCCATTATATGCAACATAGTTATTTTTCTTCTCATAATATATTTTAAACATTTCTTTATATTTATTCTTTGGTAAATATTTTCTATAAAATTCTTTAAGATATTTTAAGTCATCAGCATAGTCATCATATTTTTTCATAAATGCTTTTGAAATATATTTTTTATTTTCCTCATTAGCAGAATCATCATAATTCAATATTTCTTGTAATACAGACCAACTATAAATGCTTTTTAAAATTTCGTATATGCTTGACTCTTCATTAAGATTTTCGATAATAGAATCTTCATCAACTATTTCTGTCGAAAAATCTATTTTTCCATCATATTCAATATCAAAAATTGTACTTAATTCAAATTTGTAGCCAAATATTGCATTAACAATGTTTGTAATTACTTTTTTATCTTCCTTATCAAAGTCAAACATTTTTAGTAATTCCTGTTTTTTATTTTGTCGCTTTATATTTTTATTTAATAAAATCGAGATAATATCTTCATTATCATTTATTAAAGAAATATCATATTTTTCCTTTAGAAAATCCGTTAGCTCTATTAAACTTTCATTTATTGAATTATTATCATTGCTAAAGTTTCCCTCATGTAAAAAATTTCCTCTGTATTTTATAATATGGTGAATTGCCAAATATACTAATCTAAAATCTACTTTTTCTGTTGTTTCAATTAAATAATTACGTAAATGATATATCGTCGGAAATTTTTTATAATAATTTTCATCTGTAAAATTGCTATCTGAAAATAAATTATACTTTTTTCCATTCATTTCGTATTCAAAACCTTTTTCTTCTGGTACTAAATATGTATTTCTTAACATTGGAAAAAAGTTTTCATATTCCTTGTCCATATCATCTTTAAGAAGGCTTTGTAAAATATTAATTCTTTCTTTACGTCTATCTGCTCTTCTTCTAGCACTTCTAAAATTTCTTCTAGTTTCTGCTGTATGGGCCTCCTCAAAAATTCTTGCTCCCCACATATTCTTACTATTATGTTTAACTATATTATTATTTTCATCAGTTACACACCAACCAACCGAACCAGTTCCTAGATCTAATCCAATATTGTATTTTTTTTCATTTTTCAATTGACAAATCCTCCTTTTATTGTTATTATAAATGTGCTATTAAAATTACTATCTAAAATAGCATATTGAGTTAAAATAAGTGTAAACTATAATGCCAAGTAATTGGTTTCACTTAGGTGAAGTTAGAGCTTTTCGAAGCTCTTTTATTTTTTTATTTATTTTACTCATTAGTTAAATATGTACATTAAATATCAAAATATATAAAAAATCAATAGGTTAAATATACATTTTTCAACTAGATTAAATCAAAAAATGTCGAATATTGCAACGAAAATCATATTACAATATTCGACATTTTTTGACACTCAAAGTTGAAAACATAAAATAGTTTTCGTCCACCTTAGTGGACGAATGTATCTTCCGTTATCATTGTACATTACTTTTATAATCCTGATTTATATTTTCGTTGCACTTATTTATCTCAATATCTTCAGTATGTATTTTACTATCATATTTGTTATTAACTTCATCCCACTGCTTTTTGCTTATTAAAACTTCTCGTGGTTTACTTCCTCTGTATGGTGAAATTATGCCTCTTGCTTCCATTTGATCAATAATTCTACCAGCTCTTGCATAACCAAATTTAAATTTTCTTTGAATACAAGATGTTGATGCATATCCAGATTCAATAACATATTCTATTGCTTCATTTAACAAAGGATCTTCTTCATTATGTGAATCTTCGATTAGTTCACTATTTGTATTTTGTTCTATATCTAATAAATTGTTATTTATGTTATTATTATTTATCAAATCAGCGTTTGCCAAATTAATAAAGTCTACAATTTTGTTTATCTCGTTATCTGAAACAAAAGTTGCTTGACATCTAATACATTTATCACTCCACTTTTCTTTTAATAACATATCACCATTTCCTAATAAATATTTAGCATCTGGTGAATTTATAGTTAATTGAGAATCAATTACGAAACTAGCTTTAAATGCAATTCTTGTTAAAAAATTAGATTTGACTCTACCTGAAATAATCTTTGATTCTAGCTTTGTAGTTGCAACTATAAAATATATACCTACCTTTTCAGCACTACGTGTAATATTAAACATAAGCTCTTCAATTTCTGTTTTAAACTCACTTTCACATAGCTCTTCAAATTCATCTATTATTACTACAATTTCTGGCAATTTTTCTGTGATTTCTGTTTTTTGATTATATTCATCAATATTACTGCAATTTTTTTCAACAATTACATTATATCTATCTTGTAAATCTGTCATAATCCACTTAAGTACTGCACAGGCTTGCATAATATTGGTGACAGGTGGCATTAATAGATGTGGAATATTCATAAAAAAATTTGATTCTGCTCCATTTTTAGTATCTATAATTATTAATTTAACTTCATTAGGATTCGCTTTGTAAAGTATACTGCATATTATAGAAGATAATAACATAGTTTTGCCAGACCCAGTTGAGCCAGAAATTAAGATATTTGATGATTCTTTTAAATCTAATAATTTTATATTTCCATTTGCCTCTTTTCCAATAGCAACTATTAAATTAGATTTATTTGATTCAAATTTATCAGAATTAAGTATTTCTCTAAGACATACATTTTGCCTTTCTTTATTTTTTACTTGAATACCCACAAGTGATTTTGATGGTATTTTTATAATTTCTACACTTTCTGCACTTAATAAATATGCTATATCATTTTTTAATTTTTCAATTGTTGATATTCTCGTTCCTTCTGCTAATTTAATTTCATATATAGTAAATACTGGACCTATTGAGACATTTGTTACTTTTGCATTAACACCAAGATTATATAGTCCCTTCTGTATAGTTGCAGCATTATCGCTTATTTCATGAATATTGCTTTTATTTTTCTGTGGAACATTTAAAATTTCTATTGGTGGAAATTCATATATGTTATTATTTGTAGTATTTTGCTGATTTTCTTCTTCTAAAACCATTATGTGCCTCCCGTTTAATTTTATAGAATTACGCTATACTTTTCAGCTAACATTCTGTTTTTGTTCACTATAGTGAACACATATATTGTGAGATTATCTTATACTAAAATTTTAAACCAAAAAAAGCCAAATTAACCGGCTTTTTTTGCTTTTCATAATAACTGTTTACGGATTACAGTTGTTACAAGTTTTACATCCCTCATTAATAAGTTCAGCTCTACTTTTACTACTATAAATTTTATTGCTTTCATTCATTCTTTTAACAGATGGACAATTTGGTTTATGAAATACGTGTGAATTTTTATTTACTATGTATCCACCCTCACTTGTACTAGATGTAGAAGACTGCGTAGTTTGCGTTTTTTGTTTAGTTTGTGTATTAGTATTACTGCTTGTAGTTCCTTGTTTTTGTGTAGTTGTCTTTTTAGTATTTGATGTAGTGGTTGTTTTATTACTTTTTGTTTTAGATATATTAGTGTTGTTTTCAACTGCTTTATTTGTTGTTTGCTCTTCTGGCGTTGTTTTTACTTCATTTGTTGTTTGAGTATTAGCATTATTTTCTACTACTGTATTATTTTCTGCGATGTTATTTACTGCCTCATTTGTAACTTGATTTTGTATATTGTTGCTGGATATATTATTAATTGTATTGTTTGTTATTGTCGTATTTTGTTGATTTTGCATAGCTACTTCATTTGAATTACTCGCTGTTGATGAATTTCCTGTTACTGCTATACCTAGTATAAACGCAACCATGCAAATACTTATACTTATTATATTGCCATTCTTTTTAAATTTTTCTTTGATTATTTTTAATACTGGTGGTAGTATTACTACTCCTGATATTATTAAAAAAATTGCTCCAGGTGCTGAATTTGTAATGTTTACCAGTCCCATTAGTATTATAAAGCAACCTACAATCCATTGAATAATTGATAAAACTTTTTTCATATGCATCCCCCTTTATGGAGAATATATTATCAAAAAATGTCGAAGATTACCAGACAAATCGTGTGGCAATTTTCGACATTTTTCGACAGTTGCGATATTAACTCAACAACCAATCAAGTACATTGATTTTTCTTATTCCATTAATAGCAACAAAATTATACTTTTCCTGCATTTTATTTATGGATTTTTTTATTATTTAACCTCATTAAATTCTTTCTGTTCACTTTAGTGAACGATTATATTATGATAATATGTATATAAAATTATTTATTGAAATTTTAGAATTATATCCTAAATCAGTCAGACAATATACCATGATAGATTTTAAGAAACCGTCCTTGAAAATTTCATGGCCATTCTCATTTTATTCTCCTAAATGATCTATAGCATATTGAGCTTCTGCTTTAGTAAATTGCTCTCCGTATTCAGATGTCAATTGGTCATATATTGCACTTTTTGACATATTCATTGACTCTTGATAGCTTTTTGCTTTTGCTAAAGCATTAGCATTCCAATCAGCTTTTATATTGTCAATTGCGTATTGAGCATCAGCGGCAGAAAATTTTTCTCCATACTCAGATGTTAATTGGGCATATATCGCTTTCTTAGACATATGCATCATATTTGAATAGCCTTCTGCTTTTTTAAGCGCATTCTTTTGCTCCTTTGTTGCACTAGATGTTTCACTTGCTGAAGAATTTGATACATTTTTATCTTCTGTATAATTAGTTACAACATTTGACACACTATTATTAACACTATTTAAACTTTCCTCTAACTCACATCCTGAAAAAATTAAAACTAATAATACTAACATAAAAATTATTAAAAATATTTTTTTATTTTTCATAATAGTTCCTCCCATTAAATATTTAATATATTATTGCAATTTTATAATAAATGATAAGTTTATATAATTTATTCTTTTGCTTAATAAAGCTAATTATTTTTTAGGCAGACACAACAAGTTATCTACACCACTAGCATTTGGTATTGATTTTACATATTTTTTATAATTACTACTTATAGCACCTTCTACTTTGGGATAATATGGTCCTATATTTACATTTACATTCCAATTTTGGTATTCAATTCTATCATATAGCTCTTCCTTTTTAATAAATTCTCCAAGTTCAGCAATATATATAGAATCGATTTCTAATAGTGAATTTGCTGAATTACTTGATTTCATCTTAATCATAGTTGCTTTCATTATTTTTCCTCCTTATATATCTTATTTTATATAAACTTATCAATTTGATATATATCATCAATTTTTTGCAAAGTTTGTCACAATTTGTCGAAAAAACAAAAAAAACATAGACTTTTTATTCTATGTTTTTTATTTTTTGATATTTGAATTAATTTTTAATCTCTACTATACAAATCCCTTGTATAAACTTTATCCTTTACGCTCTTTAATTCCTCCTCAAGTCTATTGGCTAAAATTACATCTGATTTATCAGAAAATTCTTCGAAGTTGTTTATAACTTTGCAATTATTAAATTGCTCTGCTTTTAATGTTGGTTCGTATATTATAACATCAACGCCTTCTAATTTTAATCTGTCTATTATTTCTTGAATAGCACTTGCTCTAAAGTTATCTGAACCACTTTTCATTGTTAGTCTGTATACTCCAACTGTTTCTGGATTTTTACACATTATCATTTCTGTTATGTGTTTCTTTCTTGTTCTGTTTGATCTAACTATAGCTCTTATTAAGTTTTGTGGTATATTGTCATAATTTGCTAATAATTGTTTAGTATATTTTGGTAAACAACATCCGCCATAACCAAATGAAGGATTGTTGTAATGACTTCCAATTCGTGGATCTAGGCATACTCCTTCAATTATGTCTTTAGTATTTAAACCTTTAATTTCAGCATATGTATCTAATTCGTTGAAATATGCTACTCTTAGAGCTAAGTATGTATTTGCGAATAATTTAACTGCTTCCGCTTCTGTTGAATCCATAAATTTTATTTCGACATCATCTTTTAAACTTGCATTTTTTAGTAAATTGGCAAATTCTTGTGCTCTTTCTGATTTTTCTCCTACTATAATTCTTGATGGATATAGATTATCATATAAGGCCTTTCCTTCTCTTAAGAATTCAGGGCTGAACATTATATTGTCTATATTGTATTTTTGTTTCATTGCTTTTATAAAACCAACTGGTATTGTTGATTTTACTACCATTGTTGTATTTATATTCATGCTGATTACTTTTTGAATTATATCCTCTACTGATGATGTGTCAAAGTGATTTTTTTCATCGTCATAATTTGTTGGTGTGCTTATTATTATGAATTTTGCACCTTCAAATGCTTCTTTGTAATCTAATGTTGCTTTTAAATTTAAGTCTTTAGTTTTGAAAAAATCTTCGATTTCTTTGTCTTTGATTGAACTTATTCTGTTATTTATTTTCTCCACTTTTTCTGGTATAACATCTAATGCTGTTACCTCATTATTTTGGCTTAGTAATGTGGCTAGAGATAGACCTACATAACCAGTTCCTGCTACTGCTATTTTCATGATTTTTTTATTATACCTTTCCTTTAACTTCACTATATATAATATAAAATTTTTTTCTAATCTTAGGTAATTATCTTTTTTACGGTTTCTATTGAAATAATTTGATTATAATAAATAATTTTTTCAACCAATATATATTATTTATTGTTACTGTTTTTATAAAAAAGAAAAATACAGAATACTTTTACATTCTGTATTTTTTATTAAATTTATAATAACTAACTACAAATAATCTAATTTTTCAAAAACTTATTTTTCATATTCATTGCTAAGTTTTTATAATATTTAAATTCTTCTGTTTTGTGTTTTACTATAAAGAATATTAAGTTTGGAATTGTCAAACATATTATTCCATAAATTAATACTAGTAAATAATTATTAGTAATTTTTACAAACTGTATAAACACATATGTAATTATAAAAGAAACAGCAAACATTACTGCATATTGTATATTTTCTTTTATATAATCTTTAACTTCACCATGTAATATTTTCTTATATACATACTTTGGAAATGAAAATAAAAATAACACCATATTACTTGCAATAGTTCCAATAAATACACCTGCTAAGCCAATTACATTTGCTAAAACTATTGAAACTACAATATTAACAACTGATTCTATTATTGGAACATATCTATCTTCATAAAAAACTCCAGCTGCCTCTTTAAATGTGTTATATGTTTTTCTCATTCCATTAATATAAAAATTTATTACAAGAGTTAATACTACTGCTTGTGATAATACATACTCATTTCCTAACCAAATTTTTACAAATGGAACAGATATAAAAAACATTGATATTGCAGCAAATGAATATAACCATGAGTTTAATAATAATGTTGATTTGTATATTGATTTAGTTTTTTGATTATTTGCTTCAACTAATAAATTTCCAACACTTGCCGTCAATGATGTAAAAATTTGACCAAACAAATTGTTTAATGCACTGATTATCATATAATAATTTGAATACAGTCCAACAACTCCAACTCCTAAAGTTTTTGTCATCGAAATAATAATATTGTCACTTCCAAGGACTATAAAACCACCAATTTTATGAAATAGTAAGCCTTTTACTCTTATATATATGCTCTTTTTAAGTCTTTTACTAACGGGTTTTACGTCTTTACTTTTTATGTAAGAATATTTTTTATCCGCAATAATGCTTATAATTATATTTTCTAAGAATCTACAAATTATTTTGATAATTAGATAACCAACAAATTCTTTGAACACAATTAAGTATATAATTTGAAGTGTATTCATAACAACAATATATCCAAAGTGAACTATATTAATTATATAATTTTTTTGATTAGCCTGAAGAATCGATCTTTTATATGTTAATAAATACGAAATTACAGTATCTGCTAAATATAATATAAATATAAATTGTAAATTTATATTTATGCTTATATCTCCTACAATATATTTCAAGAAAGGAAGTAATATTATTCCTAATACAGCTACAATTGCAGCTATTATTCTATATATTATTTTATAGAAATACATAAGTGTTTTTATTTTTTCTATATTTCCTTTAGCAACTGGTCTATATAAATTTACAATTATAGCTGATCCAAAACCTAGCTCTGCTATTGCTAACATGGATAATATATTTGTATATAATCCATTTATTCCTAAGTATTCATTTCCCAATGTTTTTACAAATATTGATTGAGTTATGAATCCAATTAGTATTGTCATAACACTTGTAATAGTTGCTGTTATTACTGATTTTATTGAATTTTCTGAGCGCATCTTTTCCCTCCTATTCTTTTTATCTTATATGAAAATATAATATCCAATCCAGTTACTATTCTTATTTCACAGTAGATATGCTTAAATTTTTCTTTCTATTTATTTTTGATCTATTATCTTTCTTAACATGTCCTTTATATATAAATGATGAATTATCTATAGAACCATCATAAATTAATATTACTTCTATATTTTGATATGCTTGATTAATTACAGATTCTCTACATTTTTTAGATATCTTTAACTGGTACAATTATGCTAACAATTGAATTTTCATTTTTATATAACATTTTATACTTTTCCTTACTTTTATAAATACTAGATTAAATTTTTGTAGGAATCAAAATTTTTTTATATAATTTTCAAGTATTTTTCTATTTTTTATAATCTTTATTATAAAATTTTATTTCAAATAATACATTCAATTATTATATCTGATATACCACATTATATATTCTTTCTAAAACTTCGTAAATATTTATTTTTTTCTCCATTTTATTGTTTTCAAACTTTTTCTAACCCTATTATATATTATAAAACTTCTGTATTTTTTTTCTAATATCATTTTTACATATATCCTTTTTAGCATATTTATTCTAGATGATTTATATATCTTTTTTATATTTTCATTAATTATCATATTATCAAATAATTTTTGAAGTTCATTTTTATTTAAGCATTTTGCTAATTCAGATTCAATCAGTCTAAATCTCTTTTCTAATATATCATTTTTATATTCAAAACCTGCTTTACCTAAAACCTTTTCTATTTCATTTAAAGAGTACATATAATCATTTATATTTCTTTCTATTCTGTTAACAGAGGCAGTAATTCCATTATCATTTATTACATGATTGTAAAAAGTAGTATTAATGCATTTTATTTTTTCTGCCCTTAATATACAATTAATTATAAATAATGTATCTTCCATACATGAGGTTCTTTCATCAAAATACAAATTATCAATAATATCCTTATTTAATAAATATCCCCAACTATGTCCGCCTATATCTCCAATTAATACCTTTTTTATATAGTCTACTTTTGAAAATGTACCATTATTTGAAATACTTTTTATTATCCTATTATTTCTTACTAGTCTATGACTAATCTTTATAATTTCATCTTTATCTATCTCATCTATCATTTTTTCAATTGCATCTATATCTATATAATCATCTGAATCTATAAAAAAAACATATTTTCCTTTTGAATTTTTCACGCCATCATTTCTTGCACAAGAAACACCTTCATTCTTTTTGTGTATAACTTTTATTCTACTATCCTTTTTAGCATAATTATCACAAATCTTTCCTGATAAGTCTTTACTTCCATCATCAATCAATATTACTTCTATATTTGGATATGTTTGATTGATTATTGACTCTATACATTTATTTAAATACTGTTCCACATTATACACTGGAATTATTATAGATACTAATTCTTTTTTCATTTTTTCTTTCTTTTTCCTTTCTTTTTATATCTGTCAAAATCAATAATATTGGAAATAAGACAGCTTCATGCCTTACCCAAGATCCAAAATCAGGTTCAAATGTTGCCGAGGCAAATAAAAAACCAATATACAAATGAAGAGCTATATTCTTAATTTTTCCATTACTTTTAATGCTCTTTATATTTTTTATAACAAAATATGTAATAATCACTTGATATAACACATATGGTACATATTTTATTCCTAATCTTAATAACTCAATTGGGAACATCATTCTTAACAGCATAATTAGATAATCAAATGAGAAAATTAGTAAATTAGTGCTTTTAAAGATATTTCTCATATCAGATGCAGCTGTACTTGATCTCGTTCTTACTCTGATTAGTTCATTATACTCCGTTGGCATTATCACTTTCATTATATTTAAAAATAGAAAATAGAAGCCAACTATTACTAATAGCATTATAATTATATCTTTTATTTTTACTTTTTCCTTTTTAATAATAAAAACATTAAATAATACTTGGACCAAAACCATAAACATTATTATCAAGAAATAATAAATTCTAAATGAAATCGCAGAAAAAGCAATAATTCCAATTGTTAATATGTATTTAAATTTTACGCTTTTATTATTTAAACATAAAACATAATATATTGCAATAAAGTATAGCATTTGGATTGGTTCCTTTGCTAAAGTAAAATCGAATATATTTAAAACAATAATAGATAATCCTATAAATACAAATTGTTTTAAATTTAATATTTTCTTTACTCCTAATAAGAGTCCAAATAATATTATATTCCATATAACAGATATATATAATTCCCAACTTTCATAGTTATTTATTTTAAAAAAGTTTATAGCCCTAAAAATAACAACTGCATTTCCACCTGCATCACCAGTCATACTATCGGAATCAAATAGAGTAATTCCTCCTGTTCCATACAATATTGGATATATGAAATGATGTCCTATACCAGAATTAACTAAAACATTTTTCATAATTGTATATCTAATTATTTTTCCTACCGCAACTAATATTAAAAATATGCCAAATATTATATCAATATTATAACTTTTTTCATTAGAACTCAATTCGTCCCTTTTTTGCACTTACTTACCTCCATTCATTTATATAAAATTCTTCAAGCTCTTTAGCAGTATCACAAATATCATATCCATTACTTTTTATATCATTATATTTATCTTCTCTATTAAAATTAATATTTAATATTTTTTCTGACCAAATTTCGGAGCTTTCATTTAAGTTTACATATTCTAACAAATTACTCACTCTTGCTTCATTAGGAACAACATCTTTACTTGTAAAACATTTCATTCCTGTAGCTTGAGCCTCAATTAAAACTAATCCCAATCCTTCAAATAGAGATGGAAATACAAATATGTCCATTGCCCACATATATTCTTGAACATTAGGCTTGAATCCGATAAACAATACGCTTTCTTCTAATTTCAGATTTTTTACTTTTTCACGTATTTCATCTTCTTTTTCACCAGTTCCAACTAACATTAAAACAGCTTTTTTATTTTTTTTATGTATTTCATCAAATATATCAATTAAAAAATTATGATTTTTTTGAGTTGTAAACCTTCCTACATGTCCTATTACAAGTTTATCTTCTATATTCAAATCTTTTCTAATTTTATTTCTTACATTTTCATTAAACTTGAATTTTTGCAAATCAACTGCATTATGTATTACCTTAACATTACCTTTTTTTACTTCTTTTTTACCAAATAACCACTCACCTGCAATCTCTGAACAAGCAAAATAATCAGTTGCATATTTTTTTAATAAGGGTTTACACAAATTTCCAATCATTATTTGTATTTTATTCTTTGATTGAAATCCTATATTATGTGAATGAGCTATTCTTACTGGTATTCCATATTTTTTTGCTGATTTTAAAATAAAAAAGTTTTTACTAGATGAATGCAAATGTACTACTTTATAATCATGATGCTTTGAAAAAAAATCGTCGATTTTTTTAAAATAGTTAAAATAATCAGTTGGCTTTCTTAACCATACACCTTCTAATTTATATACATTAGAGCCCATTTCTCTTAAAGTATCTTCTAAATCATATTTAACTCCATCATCTAATAACAAATAATCTATTTGAATTTTACTTTTATCCATATGTTTCATATTTTCAACGACAAATGTTTGAATACCACCTCTAAGCATTCTATCTACAAAATATAAAACCTTAACTTTTTCACTCATCGAAAGCTCTCCCTTATTTTATTAATTTAATCTCTTTTTCTAATTTTTTTTCCTATATTTAATATTGGTTTATAAATTCCAGTTTTTAACAGAGCCAATCTACCATATCTTTCTATTTTTACTTTAATTGTATCTGCAAAATATTTGTTGAATAACTCTTCTTCTGATAATTGATTAGCATCTTTGAAAAACTGCTCTCTTTTGTCATTTTTCTTTACAGGTTGGAACATTGCAAGAAAACCATTTGTTGCCTTCTCTACATCAATTTCTGCTACTTTATTTTTTTTGCTCAATATATCAATTATATTTTTTCCGTTTTCAGTATGAGTCAAAACTCTACTTGTACCTTTATCATCATCAAAATTTTTATCAAATTTTTCAACATTGAAACAATCCCAAATCGTAATATCGCTTTCTCTATGTAATTTTTTAAATTTACAATTATAACAAGAAGGTCTATCACAAATATTAGTAAAAAAAGCTCTTAAATATGGATCTGAATCAACACCTTTATGGTACTCCTGTTTTTTATCTGAATTTTTGCTGTATATGCTCAAATTTGAATATTTATAGCCATAATATTTATCTCTAAACATTATTTTACTAATATCTTTATATTGTTTTTGCCTCATATTTAAATATTTTTTCCATATTAATGGTGATGGAACAGCTCTACATACAACATCAACTAATATTAAGTTCTCATAGTGTTTTCCTAGATAATTTTTTAATCCCTCAACTTGACATGATGTACCACTAAAGCAAACTAATTTTCCTTTATTTAAATACTCCTTTATTTCAGAATAACAATTCTCCATTTCGCTTTGTACATATTTACTATTTCTAAATTTATATAGTTCTTCTTTATTATCAATGCCTTTATGAATAACTTTGTATTTGTCATCAAATACAGCTCCATATACAATTCCATTATTATCAATTACATATTCCGCAATTGCAGTAAAAGCTCCTCCTGATGTGCTTTCTCTTCTAATTTTGTCATCTGCATTTTGGAAAATATATGCATGTTGATTATTTTTATTTTCTTTGACATTTTTTATTGGACACACTTTATCACATAATCCGCAATTAACACATTTGCTTTTATCTATAATAGGATACATAAATCCTTCTTCATCTTGTTTCATTACAATTGCTTTTTTAGGACATACACTACTGCAAGCTGTGCAACCACAACATTGAGACTTTTCTTTTATTTCAATCATCTTTTTTCATCCTTTATTTTATTGAATTTTTCAAAAATATTTTAGAACTTTCTCTAAATTTATCTATTTTTTCATTAACATTGTCAAAATTAATTTGCATTTTTATTACATCATCAACATCTTCAGTTCCACTTAATATTCTTTCTTTTAAATCAACAATTCCCAATAATGAATAAATTCTTGAATTCGTTGAAACCTTCGAATTTTTATTGCTATATCTCTCGAAAGTAAAGAATTTTGTATTATTAATTAAACTAAATACAGTTCCATGGAATGAGTCTGTACATACATATTCTGCATTTCTTATTAAGTTTATCCATTCTGCTGGTCCTATGTCATATGGTGCATAATCGCAGAATTTATCACTGTATTTTACATATTCATCTGCGTGATTTAGCGAAACTATTTTGCAACCTGTTTTTTCTTTTAATCTTTCTGCAAATTTTCTATGCTCTATGTTTTTTCCTAGAAAATAGCATAATATATATTTTTCTTTTATTATAGGCTCTTCTTTTTGAATATCCATCCATTCTTTTTTATTTAATAATAAAGTTGGATCACATACTAATGTTGCTTTATTATCCGATAATTGATCTACTAATTTAATCCCCGCTTCTTCTCTAGTTGATAAGCAATTTATTCTATTTAAGAATTTTTTATAATCATTTTTATATTTATCAGGAACAGTTGATACTCCAAAGCTTGTGGCGTATGATACTTTATTTACATTGTCTGGCACCCAGTTTAATGTATAATAATCTGCTACAACATTTACTGGTAACCATAATTGATCACTACCAACGATTACATCAGAATAGTTTGCACATTGCGCACTTAGCTCTTTATATGTTTTATATGGTTTTGTTAATTTAAAATTCTTTTCAAATTCTTTGTACTTGTTGTCTCTTATTTGTATATTATTGCCTAAATTTTTATTTATTTTTTTATCAAGTTTTAACTTTACCATACCTAATTTTGATTTAATAAATGGAATATTTGTTATTTGTGACATATAATATTTCTTTTTTCCATTTGCAAAGTCTATGTTTTCATCTATATTTATTGTTTCATTTGGTATTTCCATATTATCTAAAACTTTTTGTGTTGCATATGCCTGTAGCATACTTCCGTAATTGTGTTTAAAATAGCATGATACTATTCCTACTTTTCTATCCATGTCTTTCCTCCAAGTTAATTATATATTTCTTTATATTTTTTGCACATATTTGTAATAGTATAGTTGTTCTTTATATCACTAATAACATTTTTTTGTATTCTATTTATATCTACTTTTTTTTCACTTATAGAATTTATCACATTTTCATATTCCTTCAAATTATCACATACAAATCCGTTTTCTCCATTTTTTATTACATCTCTGTTTCCTATAACATTACTTACTATACAAATTTTACCTAAATACATTGCTTCTAACAATGCTATTGGTAATCCTTCCCATAATGACGGTAATATAAATATGTCATTTTTACATAGTTGTTTTAACACATTCTCTCTACTTGCCCAACCTGTAATTTCAATATTTTTACTAGTTAGTGATTCTTTAAGCTCTCCATCTCCAATCCATGTAAATGTATATTGTTGAAATCTTTCCGCAATTTCATTAAATAATTTCGGATTTTTTTGAAAACCTATTCTTCCAACTGTACATATTTTTAGGTTGTTTGTGTTTATTTTCTCTGGTATTATGCCTTTTATAATTTTGTCTATTTCGTCTGTATTTACACCATTATTTACATATGTACAATTTTTTGTTAATTTTAAAGTTTCAGTATATTCGCCTTTAGAACATGCAATTATTTTACACCTTCTTTTATACATTGCTGCTAATTTTTCTATTGATTTATATATAAATCTTTTTATTGCAGAATCATCTTGTTTTAAAAATGAATATCCATGTGGCGTATAAAATAACTTCCTATTTTTACTACTTATTACTAATCTTCCAATTATTCCTGCTTTTGATGAATGCATGTGAACTATATCTGGATTTTCCTGTTTTATTACTTGCTTTACTTCTTTACATGCCTTAAAATCTTTTACTCCAATACTTCTTGTGAAATTTTTTACTTCTATAAATTTTATATTTTTATTAAAATACTCTTTAAAATTTTCAGGTGTTTGGTTTCTTTTGGCATATGCTATTACTATTTCATAATCTTCTGACATACTATTTGATAATTCTACTAAAAATGTAAATACACCACCACCAAATGCTTCAACTAAATGTAATATTTTCTTTTTTTTATCTTGCATTTCTGTTTCCTCTCTTATTATCTTGCGCCCTTACTTTGAAATACCGATACAACTGTCCACATTATAATTTTAAAATCAAACCATAATCCTTTATTATTTGTATAAAATCTATCCAAACGGCATCTATTTTCAAAGCCTACATCAGATCTACCTCTTGCTTGCCACAATCCTGTTAACCCAGGTTTATTCTTTATAACGTCATCGTAATACTCCCCCATATCTTCTTTCTCTCTTGGTAAATATGGCCTTGGTCCTACCAATGACATTTTTCCAGTTAGTACACCGAACAAATTGTCCGAATTCATCAAGGCTGGTTTTACGTATAAATGCACCTATTTTTGTGACACGTGGGTCGTGCTCTAGTTTTTTATTTTTCTTGTACTCTTCTCTTATCTCCGGATTTTCTTTCATTAATTTTTCTAACACTTCTTCTGCATTATATACCATACTACGTACTTTTAGAATTTCAATTTCTTTCCCATCTTTTCCAATTCGTTTCTGTTTAAACAAAACGGGCGCATGGTCTCCTTGTTTTAGGTAAGCTATTTTTACTACTGCCATTATTGGCAATAATAAAATTGAGCCAAATAGACCTGCACATATATCTACTGCTCTTTTTATGAAATTATATGTATAAATTTCTGCTTTGTACTTTATTAGTTGCATAGCTCTGTATGTTTTAGATACTTTTCGCAGTGATTTTAATTTTCCCTTTACCATTGATTTAGATATATTAGCGTTTCTGCCTTCATCCACCTCAATTTGTGCTATTAGTTTTTCCATAGAAAATCCCCCATTTTTTTAAAGTTTTACATCCTTACTTACTGCTATCTTATTCTTTTTTACTTATGTACAAATTTAAACTATTATAAATACTATTTTACAATATTTTATAATATTCAACTTATATTTTTTCGTTTACACTGTCACCTCATATTAAACTATAAAATTTCAATTTTGTCAATTAAAAACCTTAATTTTTTGAGCTTTTTCGACATTGAAATTTCTGGAATTATAATTATTCAAAAATTTGTTATAATATATTTAATAAATACTTGCATACGAAAAAAATTATTGATAAAATTTATATAGTATTTAATTATAAATTTAAATATTTTATATATTGCACAAATGAATCAATGAGGAGGATTACTAATGGAAGAATTAGATTTAAAAGACTTATTAAAATTAATATGGAAACAAAAGTTACTAATAATTTTACTGGTAATTGTTGGAGGTGTACTTGGTTTTATCTATAATAAATACTACACAACTCCCAAATATAAAGCAACAACAACATTCTTATTAGCTCAAAATATAAATGAAACAGACACAAGTATTACATCTACAGATGTTACATTAAACTCAAAACTAGTTGATAATTATAGTGAATTAATAAAAAGCGATGCTGTACTAAACGAAACTTTGAATCAACTAAATTTACAAATGAATATAAAAGAGCTACAAAATAATATTACTGTTGAAGCAAAAAAGAGCACTGAATTTATTGAACTTTCAGTTGCTACTAAGCAAAAAGAGCTATCACCTTTAATTGCTAATAAAATAATGGAAGTTTTTACAGAAAAGGTAAAACAAATTTATAAAGTAGAAAATGTACATGTTGTTGACCCTGCAGTACAATCAAACACTCCATATAACATAAATACTACAAAATATGCATTAATTGGTGCTGTAATAGGTTTAGTTATTTCTTTAACAATAATTTTTATTATTAATTGTTTTGATGATTCTTTAAAAGATGATAAAGATATTGAAAGAATTTTAGGATTACGTACATTAGCTACATTTCGTAAACAAACTGGACAAAACAATTTATCATGGAATCCAAAAGATGATTATGTTGAAGGTTTTAAAATTTTAAGAACTAATTTACAGTTTGTAAATAGAAATAAAGATATAAAAGTTATTTCAGTTACAAGTACACTTCCTGGTGAAGGAAAAAGTTGGGTTTCTGCTAATTTGTCTTTAGCATATGCCAAGGCAGACTACAAAGTTTTATTAATAGATGGAGATATGCGTAAAGGTACTCAAAATGCTATATTTAATATTAGACAAGCTCCTGGATTATCAGATTTAATAAAAAGTGATGATAGTACTGATGATTTTAGATTAATCGCTGGAAAATATATTCATAAAGCATCAATAAATAATGTATATATTATTCCTTCTGGTAATTTAACATTCGACTCTTCTGAGCTTTTAATATCTAATAGAACTAATAAACTACTTGAAACATTGAAACAAAATTTTGATATTATTATAATAGACTCTACACCATGTACTATGGTCGCTGATGCTGCTATAATTAGTAGAATTGTTGATACTACTATTATAGTTACAGAATATGAAAAAACAAAATTACGTAATTTAAAATATATTCGTGAACAAATTAAAGATGTTGGCGGAAATATTGCTGGTATTGTTATTAATAAAGTTCCTTCAAAAGGTGCTGGATATTATTACTATTATTATGGTGAAGATAATTCTAAAAAAACATCATCTGGTAAATTTCATCACAAATTGCAAAAAAATTCTACTAAAAATGAAACTAATGATCAGCATTAGTTTCATATATTAAAATAAGTAAAAAAAGAATTAAAGTTTTTAATATTTAACTTTAATTCTTTTTACTTATTTATTCTTCATTACTTGTATTCTTTTTTTCAAATAATATTGTTAATAAAATTCCTATAACTGTTAATACAATTCCACTAACAAATACATACTGTATTACTTGGTTTATTAAACTTATTGCGAAATTTGAAAATGCTTTATTTAATACTAAAATATTGTTTACCGCAACATTTATTGCAGAATAAAATTTTATAAATATACATATTATTCCTGTTGAAATTAACGATATTCCAAATGTTGGTTTATTTACTTTATATATTATTATTGCAAAAATTATTGCTAATATTGATACTGCCACTAATGCTACTCTAGTCATTCTTTTTGCCATTTTAAAATACTTTGCTACCTTTTTTATTGTGCTTTTTGAATATGTTATATTATTGGCATATATGTCTTCTATTTTATCTTCAAATTTTTCAATATCTTTTTGTGTTTTATTATCTACTTTATAATTATTTTTTTGTATATATTCTTCTATATTTTTATTTAAATTTGTTTTTATTTGTTCTGTTGATATTGTTAGCTCTTCGTTATTATATATACTATCAATTACATTATTTATATCTTCATTTATTTTTTCTTTTTCTACTACATTATCCATTATAGATTCATCAAATCCAGATTGCATTATATAATTGTTTGATGTTTCTTTTATTATTGTATTTATTTGTGTATAGTAATCTACTTTATCTAATTGTTTTTTTAAATTACTTTTGCTAAATACCACTGCATTTACCATTGATAATAAAATTGTAGCAGATATAAGTATTACAAATATTATTGCTAACAAGTATGAAATTATTTTTCTTATTTTCATAATTTTATTTTATCGCATAAAATAATTTACACGATTTCTCCTTTCATTTTGCTTTTTACTTATTACTATCTTATTACTATTTTTTATTCTACTTTTTTTGCGTATACTACAAATCTATCTGTTTTATGACCTAGTCCATCTACTGGATAACAAGTATATAACATTAATATTTCCTCATCTTTTTGTATTGGCAATTCGTCCACATTGTACATATTTACTACTTTTGTTTCATATACTTTATATGTAAATGTTCCATATGTTGTTTCAACTTGAATTTGTGCATTCTTTTTTATTTGTGGTAATTTGTATAAAAACGTTTTTGTGTTATGCCCCATACATATTATTGAACCACCTTCACCTGGAAAATAACTTCCGCTTGAATGTCCTATGCCATTTTTTAATATTGATAATTTATCTCCATAATATAGTGGTAAATTTATATTTAATGAATCTATTTTTATGTTTCCATATCTACTTCCGTATTCTGGGTATTTTATCATTGTATTATTTTTTTCGTCAAATTTTATTTCTGGTATTATACTATTTTCTGAATTTATTGATACCATATCTACTACTTCAATTGCCTTTTTTATTTGTTTTCCAAATAAAATTTTAGTAGTAATTATTATTGCTATAACAATAATAGAAGCAACTATTATGTCTATAATAATTGCTTCTATTATTTGCCATTTATTTGATTTATTTTTATGCTCTTGCACTTACTTTTTTCTTTCTTGATATAACTAGCATAATGCCGGCAATTAACACTATTCCTGCTATTATTATATATCCGTAATTTGAAGAACCTGTTTGAACTAGTGCAGATTCTGTTGAACCTTTACTTGATTCTGTTACTCCCCAATTTAATGAGTCATATAAAGCTCCATTTTTGTATATGTCTAATCTTTCTTCTGTAGCATCATATGTTACTGTTAATCCCATAACTGCTGCAGCTTCTTGAGCATAAGATAATAGCTCTTGTTTTTTTGCTTTAGAGCTTAATTGATTTGGCTCTGTTGCACCATCTGCATTCATTAATGCTACACCTTTGTCTATTATAGCTTTTATTTGATTTGCTTGGTCATCTGTCATTTCGTTGTTTGCGAAGAATTTTTCTACCTTTACTTTATCGGCATCTCTTATTACTAATTTTGTTCCGTTTATACCTTTGTCATTGCATATGTAGTCCTTTAACTCATTTGCTGTCATAGCGTTTGATTTTGTTGTAAATATTATTAATGATAACATTGCTATTGCTAATACTAATACTGACTTTGTAATTTTTTTCATTTTAATCATCCTTTCTTTTATTGTTTTTATAAAACTAAATGCATTTTAACACTTTTTTTTAATTTTAGCAATACGTTTTTTAAATTTTTTTGAAAATAAAATTTGGTAATTATAATTAAATTGCAATAATTTTTTAATTATATGTATTAATTCTTCAAATTATTATTTTTTAACCAAAAGAAGACCTACAGAACGTAGATCTTCTTTTTTAAGTTGTTTAATTCCTTTACTCAAGCAGTTCTCGAAAATTTCTCAGGTAGTTTCGGAAACTCACACACTTCGATAATCTTATTATTTCCAAATTCGAATGTTCTTAGATACATTAACAAATCCATGTATAATGTAGCAATTCTTCTGGCATATAGATCATCGTCGTAAATGATAGATCCATCTCCCCTCTCAGTATAAACTATGTCATACTGAGAAGGCTCAGTTGCAAGATTGACAAGGACAATCATCAAACAATTGGCATCAGATTCGTCAAAATAACTTATCTGGTAAATATCATTACCAATTGCATTGATTTGCAGCTGCATAAATGTTTTATCGTCAGCCACTACCCTTACACAGCTTATGTGCCGTGCAATTGCCGTATCCCTTCCTGAATTATAAAATGGATATTTTTCAATTTTCTTCTTCTGATTCATTGTTGTTGCCAGTTTTATTTCATCCCTTATATTATTCGCCCAAATTTGCACCCACTGTGCAACTTCGGTAGTCGGAATAATCAGGCTGACACCCAACTCATCATTGAGATTTTGGTTGAAAATGGGCTTCTGAATTTTTACCTCTTTTCCTGCAAAGAAATAATTCTCTGGAATTTCGTTATTTACCCTCTTCAGAGTATAAATTCTTTGCATGAATTTTTTAGTCTTGTTGCTTCCTGGCTTCTTCGACTTAACCTGTCTTTCTGAAACTTCGGCTTTTTCACTATAATGCTGCATATACAGTATTACAGGAATAATCCTTATTTGGAAATCTTTCCAAATTTTTTCTTCTACTGCCTTTTTGCTTATGAACTTTTCGCATTTTGCTGTTCCAAGTACAAATCTGCAAGTAAGAGAAAAGAACGGCTCTTCGTTTCCCTTCATAGTTGCCAAACTTTTTTTGTTATGGCAGTCAAAGGGCGCATAGGCATAAACCTGATACTTACCAGGCTCTTCTTCCTGAATAAAAATCAGCGTTTCCCACTCCCGATCAAGATCTCTTATTGTAAAGTGATCTACTGGCAGTTTTTTGCCTATTTTCTTTAATTTTGAAGTTGTCGGAATCAGCCACCGTAATTCATGATCGGTAAGCTTTATTACCGTATCAGAAAACAGAGCTAATTCGCTTCTTGTAGGAATTTTACAACTCCTGTTTTCGTGCATAGCAATTCCTCCTTTGCACGTTATGATATTGTTTATTGCGTACTTTTTTATTTTAACAAATTTTTGGACTAATGTCAAATTATGTAAATAATTTTTCAAAAAAAACAAGCAAGAAGATATATAAATTACTTCTTGCTCGTTTTTTGTCTGCCATTGTAGTGACAAGTTAATCCTCATCACAGTCGTTTTCTTCAATTCCATACTTTATATAATCGATAATTTTATTATCGACATAAAAGTGGAAGTCGAATTCTCTAACAGCATCGCGAAACAGTGCAAGCCGCGCCTCTACTGTTTGAGAATTTTTTAGCTTTTCATAACTGAAAATGTTCTCCAGTTCGGTTTCGAAACGATAACCATTTCCATTGATTACATCAATTTGATAGTTATCATTTTTATCTCCCTTCCGAACCAAAATAAGTTTTCCAGTATAAAAATCGCTTACGCTTATTGCTCTTTTTTCAAGAATATTTAAGCTTTGTTCAACCCACTCATTTGTACGGTACATTGGATTCACCTCCTAAAGATTTCTTTCCTTGATGTCACAACTATGTTGTAGAACGTGGAAGCTGTTACCTAATGCAATTTATACACCAGGAATTTAATAATACCACAACTCGTTTGAATTGTAAATATTAACAATATATTTTATTCAATTACTGAAATAAATATTACAATTTTTATTATAAATTTTATAAAAGAAGAGCCTGTAGCTCTTCTTTTATCTTATTATGCAAAAATAGAATAACAATAATGCACCTAATATAATTCTATACCATCCAAATACCTTGAAGTCATGTTTTTTGATGTAATTCATTAGGAATTTAATTATCCATAATGATACTATAAATGCTGTTATCATTCCTAATATTAATAAAGCTATTTCCGTTCCTGTGAAATTTGATGCATTTGCTATTTTTAATAAACTTGCTCCAAACATTACTGGAATTGCTAAGTAAAATGTAAATTCTGCAGATACTTTTCTTGATACACCTATTAATAAAGCTCCTATTATTGTAGCTCCTGAACGCGATACGCCTGGGAATATAGCTGCTATTAATTGAAATATACCTATTATTATTGCATCTTTATATGTAATTGCTGGTACACTATTTATTCTGCTTTTTCTTCCTTTATGCCAATTTTCTACTACTATAAATGCTATACCAAATACAATTAATGCGATTGATACACATGTTGGATTGTAAAATAATGCTTCAAATTTATCATCAAATAATAATCCAATTATTGCTGCTGGCACACAAGCTACCAATATTTTTCCCCATAAATTTGTTATGTTTTTATCTAAGTGTGATAATAAACCTTTCTTTGTAAATGCCTTTTCTGGCTTGTTTGTAAATGGCCATATATCTTTAAAATATATTAATACTACAGCAAGTATTGCTCCTAATTGTATTACTACTTCAAATATACTAAAAAAGTTATCTGAAACTTTTGTAAATTTTATAAATTCTTCTACTAATATTAAATGACCTGTACTACTTACTGGTAGCCATTCTGTTATTCCTTCAACTATACCAAATATAATTGCTTTAAAAAATTCTAATACCATTTTTTTCCTCCATTCGTTTTTTCATACCTATAGCTAATACTATTGATATTCTTTTGAAATTATAACTTTATTAATTCATTTTTGCCATAATTATTTTTACTTTTTATAAATTTTATTTTTCAACCAATGTAATTATATAATTATATTCGTGATATTTAGCTGAAAATGATTGCTGACTTATAAACTTATATTGTTCATTATTAAAATATTTTTGATAACATTCATCTGATATACCATCAATTATCCATATTCTTCCAGATAGCTCATTAATAAAATCTAATGTTATATATGTATCCATTTGGGGACCAAATGCTTTGTATGCTTCTTGCACTCCCCAATCTTGCTCATTATAATAATATTGTTTATTATCTTTTATATTAACTGCTATTATTGAACCTGAACCTATATCTGTATAAACTATTACGTCATTTGGTTGAATATTGTTTTTTAAATATTCAATCGACTTCGCATTTTGTGAGTTATAATTTACGTTTATCATTTTAACATTACTTACAATTGCTAATATTTCTGTTAATATGCATATAAATACTACTATTTTTTTATTTTTAGATCTTGCTAATATAAAACTTAGTGTAAAAATATATAGTCCTGTTATTACAAATAAATATCTATATAATAAAATTGATGTTTTAGCACATACAGTTACTAGTAATGCTGCTATTATTACTGCTATATATAACCCTATTGTTAATTTCACTGGTAATATATTTTCTTTGTCTTTTTTTATTTTGTATAGTTGTACTCCTAAATATATGTATAACAATATTGATATTGTAAAACCTACATAATAATTTAAATTTCCTATATATTGGTAACTTAATAGCTCTATTACTGTTTTTGGAAATTCAAATCCTATCCAAAATCCCTTTGACACATATTTTAATTGTCCTACAAAATACACTAGCCATGGTATATATAATGCTACTAATACTATTCCAAATATTACTATTCTTTTTATTGATTGTGCTCTGTGATTTTTTATAAAGTTTATTAACATTATCATATGTATTAATCCAGCTACCATTAAACCATAATAGTGTACATATAAACATGCTAAACTTGATATTTCGAATATTATCCAGTTTTTCCATGATGTATCACCTTTAAAAATTCTGTATGCATATATTGCACATATTGTAACTAACAATATTGCTAATGAATACATTCTTATTTCATTTGCAAATATACATATTTCTGGTAAAAATAATGAGAAAAAAGAAAACAATATTCCCGTTTTTTCGCCAAAATCTTTTCGTATATGAGTATACCCTAATATACTTAATAATGCTATACATGTTAGTGAAAAAATTCTATATGCTATTATATTTCCACCAGATATTACATTTATTAAACTTAGTATCCAGTAATATAATATTGGGTGAACATCGTGACCACCTATATTCCATATATCTATCCAATTATGTGAAGCTATTCCTACTGAGTATGCTTCATCAAACCACAAATTAGAATGTATTATTCCTATTCCATTAAAAATAATTCCAATTATAATTATAGCTATATGCCATTTTGATAATTTTGTTTTTGTATTTTTCATTTTGTTATTCATTCCTTTCCAACAGATTTAAACAACCTTTATAAATTTGTTTTTTCCAAATTGAATAACAACATCGCCTTTTATTTCTATTGTAGCATTTATATCATTAACTACTTCTGAGTTTACCTTTACTCCATTACCTTGTATCATTCTTCTTGCTTCACTTTTTGATGATGCAAATCCTACTTTTACTAATATGTCACATAATTTAAATTCTGTTGATTCACTACTTAAGTTTACTTCTTTTATGTTTTCTGGAATTCCACCTTTTGCTACTTTTCCATATCTTTCTTCTGCTTGTTTTATAAATTCTTCTCCATGATACATTTTTATAATTTCTTCAGCATATACTTTATGTGCTTTTATTATATCTTGTTTAATTAATTTATCAGCTTCTGCTAAGTCTAAATCAGTTGTTAATTTATAGTAATCAAATAATACATCATCTGGAATTTTCATTGCTTTTTCATACATTGTTTCTGGACTTTCGTCAATTCCTATATAATTATCTAATGATTTACTCATTTTATCTTTTCCATCTAATCCAACTAATAATGGGAATGTTATTACTACTTGTGGCTCTTGATCATAATTTTTTTGAAGCTCTCTTCCTACTAATAGGTTAAATGTTTGATCTGTTCCTCCAATTTCAATATCAGCATTAATTGCAACAGAATCATATCCTTGCATTAGTGGATAAAATAATTCGTGCATACTTAATGGCATATTATTTTCGTATCTCTTTTTAAAGTCATCTCTTTCAAGCATTCTTGCAACTGTATACTTGCTTGCTAAACTTAGTACATCTTTAAAATTTAATTTTGATAACCATTCTGAATTGTATACAATCTTTGTTTTTTCTGGATCAAGTATTTTTGTAACTTGTTTAAAATAGCTTTCTCCTGCAGAATGAACTTGTTCATATGTTAAAGCTGGACGAGTTTTACTTTTTCCTGTTGGGTCTCCAATCATACCTGTATAATCACCAATTATAAAAACAACTTCGTGTCCCATTTCTTGAAATGTTTTTAGTGCTCTTAAAACAACTGTATGTCCTAAATGTAAGTCTGGTCTGCTTGGATCTGCTCCAAGTTTAATTCTTAATTTTTTTCCTGATTTTAATTTTTTGTTCAAATCTTCTTCAGAAATAATTTGAACAGCTTTTCTTTTAATTAAATCTAATCCTTCCATATTTCCTCCTTAACTTTTTTAGGTTAAAGGGTACAGTTTTCTTTTCCCATTTTTGTGAATTTTGGACACTTTTCAATAAAAAAATATCCTACAAAATTTAATTCAAATGTGTCCCAAATTCCCAAAAATGGGAAAAGAGAACCGTCCCTCCCTTAGTACACAAAAAAAGTCAATTCAATCCTGTTAAAGGACGAATTGACTCGTGGTACCACCTTTATTTACAATTTCTTGTTTTTTATTTAAACAAGTTTTTGCCTTATTTTGATTTTCGTAATCATTTACGTAACTACTGTAAGAAATGTAATTCGATTTCTATATTCTGATAATTTCCACCTGCCATTATCTCTCTTTATTTTGACTTATAGAGCTCTACTGTTTTCTTTTTTGCATAGTTAATTTAATTAATACATATATTAACATTTCTGATCATTTTTGTCAATATTTGAAAGAACAGACATGATGGTTTCTATTCTTCCCTTATACAACAATACTATTTTACATTGTAAGTTCCATCTGCTGCCCTAACTCTATGATATTGTATAGTAGTTAAAAAGTGAGTATATATTCACTTACTAAGCTTGGAATAGATATGTTATATTTATTAAAATGCTATCTTATTGAATGTTTCTCTTTTCCCATTTTAGTATTGGCTTATTTTTATTTGTACTTTTTCTTGGGTTGAATATGTTTTTTCGACATTTAGTTTGGTTATTTGTATGTCGTCTTTGAATGCTATTCCGTTCATTGCATCTAGTATTATTTTTACTATGTTGTCTATATCTGGTTTTTTTGTTGGGTTTATTTGGTTTGATAGCATTAGCTCTTTGTCGGCTTTTTTTGTGCTTTTTGGTACTTCGAATAAGGCATTTATTTCTACTTGTACTCTGCCTTCAAATGGTTTGTATCTTGGATATTTTAATAGGAAATATTGCATTACTAGTGATTCGTAGTCTTTTGTTCTTGTTGGTGTGTATACACTTCCTGTGTATGTATTTAGACGTGGTCTTCCTTTTCCAATTATTTTGCCTGGTACTTCAAATTCATATATCATTTGTGTTCACTCCTGTTTTTGTAATTTGCGTTTAGCCTTTTTTGCTAATGATTTTTGTAAAATTTCTTTTAGTTTTCTTCTTGTTTTAAATATTTTACAAATTCATCTATTGCTTTTCCTCTATGACTTATTTTATTTTTTTCATTGTTTGAAAGCTCTGCAAAGCTTTTTTCTCCTACTAGAAATATTGGGTCATATCCGAAACCATTTACTCCATGCGGCTCTGTGGCTATTGTCCCTTCACATGATTGTTTGAAGATGTGTTTATTTCCATCTTCATCTATGTAACATATAGCACATGTGAATCTTGCTGTTCTTTTTTCTTTTTCCACATTTTTCATTGAATTTAATACTTTGTTTCTTCTATCTTCATCTGTTGCATTTTCTCCTGCATATCTTGCAGAATATATTCCTGGCTCTCCATTTAATGCGTCAATTTCTAATCCGCTATCATCTGATATTACTGGTAATTTGCTTAATTTATAGATTGCTTCTGCTTTTAATGTTGCATTTTCTTCAAATGTTGTGCCTGTTTCGTCGACTTCTATGTTGTATCCCGCTTCTTTTTGCGAAATTACAGTTATTCCTAATGGATTTAATTTTTCTTTCATTTCTCTTATCTTACCATTATTGTTACTAGCTAATATGAATTTTCTTTCCATAGTCTTTTTATATGATATATTTTTTTAAATATTCATATACTCCTTATATAAATATTTAGGTTTTATTAATGGATTTACCTATAAACCTTTTTATTATAATTCTATTTGTTTTTCTTTTATAATTTTTTCTATTTCTTCAAATCTTTTTATTTTTGCTGTTGTTGTTTTTATCATTGGTTCGTCTGTGACAATTATTTTTTTAACATGCTTGTATTTTGGAACTGTTGTGTTTATTTCTTTTATGTCATTCCATACTTTTTCTTCAAATTCTTCTTTTGATAAATCTTTAAAATTATTTTTTACATAATGTTCATCATATACTATTTTAGCTGATAATATTAAATCATCACCTTTTGGATATCCAAATACTAATGCTTCTGTTACATATGGTAAATTATTAATTAATACTTCTATTTCCTCTGGATATATATTTTTTCCATTTTTTAATACAATTACATTTTTCTTTCTTCCAGTTATAAATAAGTATCCACTTCTGTCTATATAACCCAAATCACCTGTATGATACCATCCATCAATTAAACTGTTTTTAGTTGCTTCTTCATTTTTATAATATCCAAGCATTACATTTGGACCTTTTGCTATTATCTCACCAATACCTTTTTCGTTTGGATTATCAATTTTTACTTCTACATCTATTAATGGTATTCCTACAGATCCTAATTTTAAACATTTTTCATTTTCCGCACATAATACCGGAGATGTTTCAGTTAATCCATATCCTTGTATTGTTAGTATTCCCCAGCTATTGAAATCTTCGGCAACTTGTTTATCTATTGCTGCAGCACCACTTACTACAAATCGCATGTTTCCGCCTAATTTGTCTAGTAATTGTTTAAATAATTTTTTTCGTACATCTATTCCAACTTTTAATAGTGCATTACTTAATTTTTTAGCGCGATTTATTGTTTTTTCTTTTCCTTGTTTTTTTACTTCTAATAATATTCTTTTATGCATTGCTTCTAATATAAGTGGCACACAAACAAATACTGATACTTTATACTCTTTCATATTTTCTTGTATATGTCTTAGCCCATCACAAAATACATTACGAACACCATTATTTAACATTAATATTATACCTGTTGAACCAAATGTGTGATGAAATGGTAACATTACTAAATTAACATCTGTATTATATAATTTTTCAGCAGCATTCATAGAATGTACATTTGATGCAATATTTTTTTGAGACAACATTACGGCTTTAGAAAGTGATGTTGTTCCTGATGTAAATAATATAATACTTGTTTTTTCTGGTTCAATTTTTAATTCAAAAAATTCCTTATTTCCTTTATCAAGCTCTTCTTTTCCTATCTTTTTTATTTTTGGAATATTGTTTATTTCTTTTGATTCAACTTCTTTCATACAAATAAATTCTTTTACTTTTGTAGTTGATCTTTGTTTTATATCTTCCATTATATCTATATATTTTGGATCAAATATAAGAGCATCTGCATCACTTCTTATTATTGAATCTTCTATTTCTTGAGCAGGTAGACCTTTATCTAATGGTACAACAATTCCAATTCCAAATAATACTGAAATATATGATAACACCCATTCATAGCTATTAGGTCCAATTATAGCTATTTTTTTATCTTTTAAACCTAGTTTTAATAATCCTGTTCCTAAGCTATTAATTTCTTTTTCAAACTCTGCATATGTTATATCTGTATATTGTATATCTTTTCCTTCTTTATTTTTTATTGTGAAAGCTACACAATCTGGATATCTATTTATACCATCTTTAATTACTTCTCGAATATCAGAATATTCTTTTGATTCATATAAATTACTAGTTACACCAATCATTTTTTTACCTCCTAAAATTTATATGTATTTATTTTATCATAACAAAATTTATAAAGATAGCATTTGACCAATTATTCTAATTTTTTTGTTCAATTCCACTTTCTATCTACGTTCATGCGCTCTTTATTATATATTGCATCAAACAAATTTATATCTAGAGCTGTACAAATTGAATTTAAAACAATAAAAACATCTGCTATTTCGCTTTCAATTGAATCATAGTTTCCAATTTTATTTGAATCAATCTTTAAGTCTGTAGCATCTTTTCGTATTGCTTTTGCAAGTTCTCCAACTTCTTCAGTTAATAATAGCATTATATTTGATATATTTTCTTTATTATTCATAAAACTTCGTAACTTAATCATTTCCTTAAAATAACTTTGTACTTCATTTAAACTGCTATTTTTATTCAAATTTTCTAATAATTGTAATTGCTTATTTTTTAGATGTTGCTCTTCTTTCTTATTTTCTAATTCTTCAATCTCTTTCAGATATATTTTATCATTAAATCCACCTTTTTTAGCTCTTTTTTTATCCATTGTACTTTTTAATTCATCAATTGATATTTTTCTAAACTTCATAATAGCAGTTACAACTTCCATTAAATCAGCTAGCTCTTCTATGCTGTGATCTTCCTTATATTCATTTAATTCTTCTGTTAACTTATCATCTAAGGCCTTATCATAATCCTCATCATTCATTATAAAATACGAGCATTTTCTTCCTAGTTGAGCATTTATTTCTGAAGGAATTTTGTCTCTTACTAATTTATTATATTTATAAATCATTTTATCACCTCTTGCAAATATTTGTTTGTATATTATCATGTTTTAGTACAAGTGTCAACTTTTTAGGGGACGGTCCTTGAAAATTTAATTTCAAGGACCGTCCCCATTTTTAATTATTATCCAACCTTTACAGCTTTTAATTTACCTCCACAAATTCCGCATCTATAATGTCTTGTTAAATTTTTGTTATATCTTTGTCTGAAAAAATATTTTCCACATTTTTGACATTCTATTTTATATTTATAATTTGGAGTTGTTTGTGGAATATCATATTCTAAATTGCTTTTTTTGTAATCTTCTTCTTTGTTTCCCAGTCTGGATACACTATATCCTAAATGTGTGTTTATGTATCCTGCATATTTTTTAAATTCTTTGCCATGATTATTGCAATATGGAAAGCAATGTATTATTTCGTGCATTATGGTATTTTTTATAATATCATCGTTTAATTCCATCACCCATTTGCTTATTTCTATATAGTTTTTGTTAAATCTTTCGTATGTAATGTATCTTTTATAGCCTTTTTTTGTTATTACTTTATATTTTTCATCTGGGTCTTCGTGTCTGCAACAACCATATCTTTTGGCGTTTCTTTTGGCAAGTGATATATTTATTTCGCCAATTAATTTGTTGTTATTTATATCAATTCCTATGGATTTTAGCTCTTTGACACATTGACTAAATAAATTTTGTAATTTATTTTCCATTATATTCTCCCTTAATTTGTTTGTATCAATAGTATCATTGATATAGATTCCTTTAAAAGTTGTCAAAAAGAACCGTCCCCATTGACACATAAAAAGGGTTGTCAAAAGGAACCGTCCCTACTGACAACCACCACTTAACAATGTTTATGATTATTTACTTATTAGATTCTTTGTTTCTCTTGCTATTACTAGCTCTTCGTTTGTTGGTATTACATATACTTTTATTTTTGAGTCTGGTGCTGATATTTCTATTTCTTCACCTTTTATTTTGTTCTTTTCTTCATCTAGTTTTACTCCTAAGAATTCTAGATTTTTACATATACTTGCTCTTCTTCTAATTTGGTTTTCTCCGACACCTGCTGTAAATACTATTGTGTCTATTCCTCCCATTGATACTCCATATTTTGCTACATATTGTGCAATATTTAGGTCATATGCTTTTAATGCAAGTATTGCTCTTTCATTTCCTTCATCTGCAGCTGCTTCTACATCTCTTACATCTGCTGAAACACCTGACATCCCTAGTAAACCTGATTCTTTATTTAACATTAAATCCATTTTTTCTGGTGCAATATTATCTTTTTTCATTATGTATGTTACAACTGATGGGTCTAAATCACCGCTTCTTGCACACATCATAATTCCACCAAGTGGAGTTAATCCCATACTTGTATCTACAGATTTTCCGCCTTCAACAGCACATATACTTGCACCTTGTCCAATATGACAAACTACAGTTTTTAATTCTTCTACAGGTTTTCCCATTACTTCTGCAACTCTTTTTGATACATAAGAATGAGATGTTCCGTGGAAACCATATTTACGTATTTTGTAATCTCTATAATAATGATAAGGGATTGGGTATAAAAATCTTTCTTCTGGTATTGTTTGATGGAATCCATTATCAAAAACAACTACATTTGGTTTATTTGGCATTAAGTTTCTACATGCTTCAATTCCCATAGCAGCTGCCATATTGTGAACAGGTGCTAATTCTGCACATTCACGAATTCCTGCTACTACATCGTCATCAACTAAAACTGGATCTGCAAATTTTTCTCCACCATGAACAACTCTGTGACCTATTGCATTTATTTCATTTAAATCTTTTATTACAGCATAATCTGTTTTTGTTAATTGTTCAATTATAAATTCAAGAGCTTCTTTATGTGTTGGAGCTGCTTTTTCTGTAACATATTTTTCACCATTAACTTTATGTGTTATAAAAGATTTTTCAGTTCCTATTCTTTCATAATTTCCTTTTGCTATAACTTGCTCTGTTTCCATATTGATTAATTGATATTTTAGTGATGAACTACCACAATTTAAAACTAATATTTTCATATTTTTTCTTCCCTTCTAAAATTTATTTTATTCACACAATTCCTTTGTTCTTCTTGCAATAAGCAATTCTTCATTTGTTGGTACAACATGTATTTTTACTTTTGAAGTATCTGCAGAAATTTCCACTTCTTGATTTCTAATTTTATTTTTTTCATCATCAATTTCTACTCCTAAAAACTTCAAATAGTCACATATTTTCTTTCTTGATTCTGGACCTTTTTCACCTACTCCTGCAGTAAAAGTAAGCACATCTATTCCGCCCATTGAAACAGCATATTTAGCAACGAATTGTGCAACATTATATGCAAAATTTTCAAGAGCCATTTGTGCATTTTTATCACCATCTGCAGCTTCGGCCTCTATATCTCTAAAATCTACAGAAACCTCAGATATTCCGTATACTCCAGATTTTTTATTTAATATTTCATCCATTTCCTCTGGTGTATGATTTCTATATTTAGCAATATATGTAACAACAGATGGATCTAAATCACCAGATCTTGTTCCCATTGGAATTCCCCCAAGTGGAGTAAATCCCATACTTGTATCTACAGAAACTCCATTTTTTATTGCACATACACTAGCACCTTGTCCTAAATGACAATTAACTATTTTTAAATCTTTTATATCTTTATTCATAATTTCGGCAACTCTATTTGCTACATATTCATGTGATGTTCCATGAAAACCATATTTACGAATTTTATAGTCTTCATAATATTTATATGGTATTGGATATATGTAGCTTTCTGCTGGTATTGTTTGATGAAAAGATGTATCAAAAACTGCCACATTTGTTTTCCCTGGCATTACAGATTGACAAGCCTTAATTCCTAAAATTGCAGCTGGATTATGTAATGGCGCAAGCTCTATACATTCTTCTATTCCCTTCATTACCTCATCAGTTATAATAACAGGTTTTGTAAATTTTTCTCCTCCATGGACAATTCTATGTCCTATTGCATTAATTTCATCTGGAGATTTTATTACGCCATATACATTGCTTTGTAATTTTTTTAAAACAAATTTAATGGCTTTTTCATGATTTGATACTGGCTTTTCAAATTTATGTTTTTCTCCTCCAACTTTGTGAGTTAAAAAAGAATTGTTTTGTCCTATTCTTTCAAAGTTTCCTTTTGCTAGGACTTGTTCATTGTTCATATCTATTAATTGATATTTTAGTGATGAACTTCCACTATTTAATACTAGTATTTTCATAATCATCTTCCCTCCATATTAATTTCGGTATTACCATTTGCTTTATCATTTCTTTGTTTCCAATTTTCCATATTTTCTTTTTCAGAAACTTTGTGAATATCAGTTTTTAAGTCATATGTATGTTTGGCTAAAAATGTAGTTAGTTCCCCACAAGCATTTTCTTCATAATTTTCGCATATTTCTGGGTTGCTTGATACGGAATCTAGATATTTTTTTAATGGTATTTTTGATCTCATTTCATTCATTTTTGCTAAATACTCTGATTTATCTTTTCTATCAATCATAAACATTTTATCTCTTTGGGCAAGCAACATATTCATAAGATTTCTACCTGTTCTTCCGTTTGAGTCTCTAAATGGATGTATTGATATATACCTAAAATGTAACATTCCTGCTTTTTTTATGTATTCTTCATCAGACAAATTTTGCTCTTCCTCAGATAAATTTACAATACTTTTACATAAATATCCCATAGACTCTTTAATATTATTTCCATTTTTATGTAATAATACATCTTTCTTTCCCAAGCCTACATTAACAGTTCTATAACCATCTTCGTCAACTTTATATGTCATATCATTTAACTTTTGTTCATTGTATAAGTAATATCCCTTTTGTAATATTTCTTCAATTTCTTTTGGATTTTTTCCTTTTAAATCTATAGAGCTCATATATACTTCTGCAGAAACATCTGATAATATTGTGTTTAATTTTGATAAGCTTTCATTACATTCGTAAAAATTATTTCTGGAAGATGTATTTATCATGTTTAATGCATTTTCAAATTCATCTCTATTATTTTTAAATATGTTATTTTTTGAATAAACTTGTAATGCCTTTGATTGAATCAAGGCCTTTTGTAATTCATTATCATCTAATTTTAAAATATTACTTAAATAATATTCTGAAACAACCTTGCCATCCATTCCTTCTGGAATATTTGAAGAAATTATTTTTTCTAATCTTTCTTTTAGTTTCTTTGGAACTTGTAAACCTCCAGGAACTTTGTTAATACTACTTTGATTCTTTTTTAGGTATTTATAATATGGTTTCAGTATTTTCTTACTTATTTTATTTTGAATTTTATTATTTCCATCTATTATATTTTTTTCTATAAAATTTAGCTCTGGAAAATCGTATGAAAATTTTACTATTCCATCATTTGAAATTGTTCTATTTATATTTAACGCTAGTCCATTTACTTTTTTTTGTCCTAAAACTTCAGATATTTGAGAACTTGTTAGTTTTGGATTAGAGCTAAACAGGCTTTTTATAATTTTCCTTAAATCATCTTGCATTATATCTTTTTCTCCGCGAAACTAATAACTTTGTTTCCCACTCTGGCCCATCTCCTAGTACATAAGTTGGTTTTAATTCATTAACAATTAATTCTATTAAATTATTAATACCAATATTATTATCTAATTCAAGTTCAGAAAATCCGCTTTTTGATGATAATTTACTTTTTATCATTTGTCCAATGCTATTCATATTTTCTCCTACAAATTTTTATTGTTCTTGTGCTTGAACTGCAGTTATTGCAATTACACCTACTATATCATCGCTTGAGCATCCTCTTGATAAATCATTTACAGGTTTTGCAATTCCTTGACATAATGGACCATATGCTTCTGCTTTTGCTAATCTTTGAACTAACTTGTATCCTATATTTCCTGCATCTAAGTCTGGGAATATTAAAGTATTTGCTTGTCCAGCTACAGGACTTCCAGGTGCCTTTGATTCTGCTATTTCTGGGATTATAGCTGCATCTAATTGTAGCTCTCCATCACATATTAAATCTGGTGCTTTTTCTTTTAATATGCTTGTTGCTTCTACAACTTTTTCTGTAAGTGGTGATGTTGCACTTCCATATGTTGAATATGAAAGCATTGCTACTTTTGCTTTTTTACCAACTAATTGTTCAAAACTTTTACTTGATGAAATTGCAATTTCTGATAAGCTATCTGCATCTGGATATTCATTAAGTCCACTATCTGAAAATATAAAAGTTCCATTTTCTCCATATTCACAATTTGGAACACACATAACAAAAAATGCAGAAACTAATTTTGTTCCAGGTGCTGTTTTTAAAATTTGAAGTGCTGGTCTTAATGTATTAGCAGTTGAATGACAAGCTCCAGAAACTAGTCCGTCAGCATACCCTAATTTAACCATCATCATACCAAAGTAAGTTTCATCTTTTAATATTTCTTCTGCTTTTTCTAATGTCATGCCTTTTGCTTTTCTAAGTTCATAAAACTCATTAGCAAATTTTTCAAATCTTGCATCTTCTACAGGATTAATAATTTTTACACCATCTATGTTAATATTATGTTCCTTAGCCATATTTAAAATTTCGTCTTTATTACCAAGAACAATAACATCTGCAAATTGTTCTTTTCTAACCTTTTCAACAGCCTCAATTGTTCTAATGTCATTTCCTTCAGGTAACACAATTGTTTTTATATCCTTTTTAGCTCTTATTTTTATACTATCAATAAAACTCATCAAAAAATCCTCACTTTCTTACTTTACCACTACTCCTAATAGTTTTGATAATTCAACTGCTTGCATTTCATTTACAATTAAACCTTTTATATAGTCTTGAGAAATCGCTACCCCTGTTATATCACAATTTGAAACATCTATTCCATTTAAATTTGTTCTGCATAATTGTGATGCTATTAAATTTGTTTTATCAAATTCTACATCTTTAAATATTACCTCTTGTATTACAGAATTTGATAATTTTGATTCTGCAAAACATACTTCTTTATATGTTCCAAGTGACATATTTGCATATGACACATTTGTATTATCTATTAATATATTGTACATATTTACATTACAAAGGTTTGATCCTACTAATTTACAATTTCTAAAAGTTACTCTCACAAAATTGCATTCATAAAACATTGTATTTGAAAAGTCACAATTTTCAAATAAAACATCTGTAAAATATACCTTTTCAAATTTGCTATTTAAGCATATACAATCCTTAAATTCGCATGAACTAAACTCCATTTTGTCTGTTTCGACATTTGCTTCATAACATTTGTTAAAAAAGCAACAAGCAACATCCATATCTCTTATTTTTGCCTCTCTTATTACTCCTTTTATTGTGTTACACTCTGTAATTCCATCTAAGTTTGGTTTCATTATTTCCATTTTGCAATTCCTCTTCTTTCTTATGTATTAATTTAGTGCATATAATTATTTAAAATTTCAAAATTTCTTTTAGTTCATTTTGAACATTCTCTAATGGTTTGCTATTTTCAATATTATATACATGAATATTTGGGTATTTTTGTTTAATTTCTTCTGACATTTGTAAGTATACTCGTTGTTGATTTACACTGCTTTGAGCGCTGAATTTTGCATATGCTGGCTCTACTTTTCCATCACGTTTTAGTCTTTCTTCAAATAGATTTTCATCTTTTAAATATAATGTAATATAGTAGATTTCAAAATCCATTTTACTAAAATCATCTAACAATTTATTATATACTTCTGTAAATGAATACTCTTTAAATCCTAGTCTGCAGTAGTTTTCTTCTGAAAAAAAAGTTCTGTCAAATAATAAATTTATGTTTAGGTTCTCCATTTTTTTTATGTATTCGTTTAAGTCTTCGTACATTTTTTTAGATTTTTGTAGTCCTGCTTTTGTACTATCACTTATTCCGCTTAGTCTGTATAAATTTGTATGTTTGACACTATTTCTTAAATAATCTGTAATTGTAGTTTTTCCTGCTCCTTGAGCTCCTTCTATTACTATGATTTTTGAATTTGCCATCTTATTTTTCCTCCGTTTTTTGAATACATAAGATTTTATTATTTTTTCATTGCATTTTTTATGTATTCTATTTCTTCCTCTTTTTCAAGTCTTACAAATAAAGGCTCTCCTTTTGATATTACTTTTGTTTCTGGCTTTATTTGATTGTTGTTATTTAATGTTTCCCATTCTTTATCTTGCTCTGTTAAACCTAATTGAGCTAACATTTTATTTGATGTTTCTGGCATTATTGGTGTTATTAATATTGCTATTTTTCTTAAGTTTTCTGCTAAGTGGAACATTACTGATTTTAGTTTTTCTTTTTCTTGTTCATTTTCTGATTTTGATAATGTCCATGGTGCTGTTTCATCTATATATTTGTTTGTTCTTGCTATTATTGCCCATATGTCTGATATTGCATTACTTACATGATATGTATCCATATTATTTTCTACTTTTTCAATTTGGCTTTTTGTAAATTCTTCTAATGAATCATCAAATTCTGTTCTTTCTTTGATTTCTGTTGGTATTGTTCCATCAAAATATTTGTTCATCATTCCTATTGTTCTGTTTAATAGATTTCCTAGATCATTTGCTAAGTCTGAATTAAATCTTTCTACAAAATCTTCTGGTGTAAACATTGAATCTTGTGCAAAGCTCATTAATTTTAATAAATAATATTTTGTTGCATCTAGTCCATATCTTTCTATTAATGTTTCTGGATATATTACATTTCCTACAGACTTTGACATTTTTCCATCTTTCATTACAATCCAGCTATGTGCATATATTTGTTTTGGAAGCTCTAGTCCTAATGCGTGTAAGAAAATTGGCCAATATATTCCGTGAAATCTTATTATTTCTTTTCCTACTATGTGTAGGTCTGCTGGCCAATATTTTTTGAACAAAGAATCATCATCTGACATATAACCTAATGCTGTAATATAGTTTGTTAGAGCATCTAACCATACATATAATACATGTTTTGGATCATTTGGCATTGGAATTCCCCAATCAAATGTTGTACGACTTATACATAAATCTTCAAGTCCTGGATTTATAAAATTATTAAATATTTCATTTTTTCTTGATTCTGGCTCTATAAAATGTGGATTTTCTTTGTAAAATTCTTTTAACCAACCTTCATATTTTTTCATATTGAAGAAATATGATTCTTCTTGCATTTTTGTTACTGGTCTGCCGCAATCTGGACATTTTCCATTTACTAATTGAGTTTCTGTAAAATAGTTTTCACAAGGCATACAGTACCAGCCTTCATATGTTCCTTTGTAAATATCACCATTTTCTAGGAATTTTTCTACTATTTTTTGTACTGCTTTAACATGCCTTTCATCTGTTGTTCTTATAAAGTCATTATATCCAATATCCATTAATTTCCATAGCTTTTTAGCATCAGCTGCCATTTCATCTACATGCTCTTGAGGTGTTAATCCTCTTTTTTCTGCTACAGTTTGAACTTTTTGACCATGTTCATCAAGACCTGTTAGCATATATGTATCAAAGCCTCTAGCCTTTTTATATCTTCTTATACAATCTGTTAATGTTGTTGCATATGCTGTACCTATATGAAATTTTCCACTTGGATAATATATAGGAGTTGTTATATAAAATTTTTTGTTATTATTCATTAATTATGCCATCTCCTTTTTATAATTAAAATTCCCTATGATTATATAATCATAGGGAATTTTAGTCAATGGGAACAGGGGAAAAAATTTAAGTTTGCCAAATAACATTAAGCATAGAAAATATCTATGCTTAATATCATTTAGATTTACTATTTTATTAATTTGCTATTTTCATATAACTCATTTGGATCTATATCTTCTCCATTTGTCCATTCTACCGTGACACCAACTGATTTTACCAGTTTGAAATAAGCTATATTTTTTAAATTCTTGTAGAATTCTTCTTGTAAATTTTTTTTCATATCATATAATTTTTCTTCACCATTTACATATGTAATTTTTATAAAGAAATCATCTAAAGCTTGTACTTCTTTTATTCTTGGTGGTATCATAATTTTAACCTCCTATTGTAAAGGTGCAATTTTAAAGATTTCACCATCATTTTGACATACTTTCCATAAAGCTTTTAGCTCTTCTTTATGAATTTCAATCCATGCAGTTACTAATTTTTGTTGTTTTATTGGTAACATTCCTTCTAGAATTTTATTATCTTCTATGCTGTATACTGCATCAAATTCATTATATTGAATATGTATATGTGCTAAATAATGTTGCTCTGTATCTTTAAAATACATCCTTATAATTATTCCATAAAACTGTGAAATTACTGGCATTTATTCACCTCCAATTATAGCATATAATTTTGGTTAAAAACAATGTTTTTTTTGAAATTTTGGCAGATTTGCCGGATTTAATTATTTTGAAAAAATCTAAATGATTGTGGTAAATATTACCATAGTTTTACTTTAGTGTCAAGTACTACATTTTGGGCAAAATTATATATATTGGTTTTGCATCTATTTTAGAAACTACAACAAGACAAAAACATCGGAAAGTTTATAAAAACTTTCCGATGCTTTCGAATTTTATTCTGTTTTTCACATATTATAACTCATTCTTTTTAAACCAACTTTTTATTTTTTTAATCGCTCTTTTAAACCAATTTTCCTTTTTAACTTTAACAAGAGCTTCTGTTTCTTTTACTGGTTCTATCTTTGTTGCTTGTTGTGTATTTGACTTAAAAATATTTTCTGGATTATATTGCTGTTTCTTTTTTACTTCTAATTTTGCCCTTTCTTCTAATATCATTTTTTTAATTTTTTCTTTTTGCTCTGGTGTTGCTAAATAATTTCTAAATATGTTGAATATTATTGCTCTTGTTTCTGGTAGCATTGGCTGATATTTTAGCTCTGTATCTTCATCTACTTCGTAGTAATATTCTTCATTCCTATTTTCTTTTAGTGCTTGTATTACTTCTGGTGGTATTTTTAAATATTCTTCTTCGTCTAGCTCTTGTAAAATTGTGTATGCCTCTTGATATGCATTTTTACGATTGTTGCTCTTGACCATTTTTGCCTCCTTTTTCTTCTGTTTTTGATATTAGTGTATCTAAAGCTTGTTGCTCTGAATCTAATAAATCTGGGTCTGTTATTGCAGGAAAAGCTGCTTCAGCTACCTCCTTTTTTGATTTGTTTTTCTTTTCTAATTTTATTCCTAGATCTTCTTCTATTTTTTCTACTTGCTTAGGTGTTGGTTTTGTACCATTTTTAGTGCCTCTATATACATCTCTTATTCTCCTTAGTTTTGGCCCAATATTATCATCTAGTTTTAATCCATTATCTTCTATGTCTTTTATCATTCTACTTTTTTCTGTTTCTTCATCTAATTCTTTATTTTCTTTTTTTAATTGTTTGATTGTTTTGTTTACTAAATCTTCTATAGTATTTGATCCAGCTAACAAATCTACTTTTACGCCTAAATTCCTTAATGTTTCCATTTTTTCTATAAATTGCTCTATGCTTTCTTTTTTTTCTTCTTCCTCTATCTCCTCTTGCAATTCATATAAATCTCTCATTGTTCCTTCTAAATAGAATTCTATATTTTCTAATTCGCTTTCATTTACTTTTTTTCCATCTTTTCCTATTCTGTCTGGAAATTCTATTTCCCATAAATCTATTTCAGATCCTTTTTTTATTATATTTTGTATTTCTTCTATCTCTTCTTGCTCTTCTTCGTCAAAATCATTGTATAGCTCTTCTGGATTTTGTAAATATTTTTCGTACTTGCTTTGTATTCTTTTTAATGTAATAGCTCTTCTTGCTTCTTCTCTGCTATTGCTGTTTATATCTGGTATATATCCATCATGTGCTTGTACCCATTCTACCATTTCATTTAATAGCTCTAAGTCATCTTTTTGTGTATATGTGTTTATTGTTTTTTGTAAATCTACATTTAGTAAATTATTTGATAAATCTATTACTAGTGGTCTATCTTCATCTTTTACTGGCTTTTGTGGATCTATGCCATATATTGCTCTTCCTAGTTGTTGTAATAATAATATTTTTGAATTTTCATCTAGTGCTCTCGTCCATATTATTCCGTCAATTCCTTTTACGTGAACACCTTCATTTAATTTGTTCATTACAATCATTATTTTTGTGTGTTCACTATCAGATGTTTCAAATTCATTCAGTTCACTAGCATTTCTGTTTTTACTATATTGACCTAACATTGAATATATTTCTGGACCATCTATTATATTGCCTTGTTCATCATATTTTGTTTCATCTACTCCTTGTAGCCATTCTCTTAATTGCATTTCAGCTTCTTTTATTTTATCTTCTGGATTCTTTTTGCTTGATTTATTTCCATATTCATCTTCTAAATCTTCACCATCATCTGAAACTGGTATGAAAGCAATGTATCTTCCGTTCTTTTTTTGTATATTTTGAGCTAATAGCTCTGGTATACCTTGGGCATTAGATAATTTTCCTCTTAAATTTTCATATTTTTGCATTAGCTCTGTTTTTTTAGTTTCATCTTCTATTTCATTTATTCTTTGTAATAACTTTTCTAATGTACCTCCATGTATTATATTATATTCACATGATACTATTTTAGGATTTACTACTATACCAAGTCTAATTGCTTCTATTAAGTCCATATTCATAGCTATATGTTTTCCTACTTTTACTTCTTCCTCAGTATATGCTTTGTTATATTTTTTACCAATTTTTAAGGCTAATTCATCCGCCATATTTCTGCCATCTGCATCACGTTCTGGTGTTGCTGTTATTCCTAATATTTTTGTTTGCTCTTCTTGTGATTCTAATAATAGTTCCAATTTCTTTTGCCATTTTTCTGCTCCAGTTCTGTGTAATTCATCTAATACCATAAAGTCATATTTACTTTCTTTTAATATATCACCTTTTTTATGTAATAAGCTTTGATATGTGGCTAGTTCTAAATTCGGAAATACTTCTTTTATTATTTGATCAGGTGTTTTGTTTAATGTTCCTTTTGTTCCGTGAATATTTTCTATTATATATTTTCTGATTTGATCTAATATTTCATTTGATGGTGCTAAATACAGCATTCTATCATTTTTATGCTCTAATAGCTCTGTCATTGCAACAAAACTTTTTCCCGCTCCTGTTGGTAATATTATTGATGCAAATTGTCTTTCTTCAAACTTTTTATTTGCATTATTTACTGCTCTTTGTTGGTACTCTCTTAATACTATATCTGTTCCAGGTACATCATAATATCCTAAAAATGTTTCTACTTGATCAATTGATAAGTCTTGTGTTAGTTCTTCTGTATGCTCTTTAATTTGCTCTTCAAAATTTTCCATGTTTAATATATTTGAAAAATTTTTATTTATTGCAATATTTAATATCATTTGTGATATTGTTTTTTCTGGTAAATTTAATTTTGTTAATTTTTCGTATAAATTTATTATATCTGTATTTTTTAATCTTTTTTCAAATTCTTGTCTTTCTTCTGGTCTAAACCCAATTCCTGTTTTATTCCAATTATACGAATCCATAACTGCCTTCGCATAATATGTTTGTTTATCCATCGGTGTATCATACATTATTTTAGAAAATCTTTGCCTTACTATATCTGATTCTATAATTTGTGATTTTGATTCTATTATTTCTATTATTTTTTCATCTGGCAAATTTTGTATATCTTGTATAAGTTCAATTTCTTCCTTATTAGCACCTATATTTACTGATTCACTTAATTTATATCCACTTTCATTTCTTCTTGTTATTATTTCTGGCTCTATTGAAAATGCTTGTGATTTAATGCTCTGTATTATACCTGCATATTGTGAGTCATTTTCTGTTATTTCTCTTAAAAGATTTGAAAATGCTATTGCTTTTCCTTTTGCTTTATTAGCATAAAACAACATTTTTTGTACTTGCATTGCCGATTTATAATCTATCTTACCTTGTGTTATTTCATACATATCTTCTATCGAAATATCTGGTAATTCTGTTTCTTGTAGCTCTAATAAACTTTGTGATGTTCCATCAATACTGATCATTTCTTGACCATTTGTAAATACAAGCGCTCCATTGTTGTTTTGTATCTCATATCCTTTACTTGCGTATTCCAATAGCTTTTTTTCTATTTCATTTATTTTTTGTGCTTCTTCTGGAGTTTTTTCCTTTACCTGTTGCAAAATAGCAAACATATCCATAATGTCTTTTGAAACTTGCGTTATTTCGCTTCCATCTATATCTCCATAATGTATAACTTCACTTGAAGAAAACGCATTTCCAATTGTTCTTGCTAAGTTTGAATTTGTTGTTGTGTTTGGTATTATTGGCTTCATTACACCCTTTTGTTCTAATACTGTTAGTATTCCCATTATTTTATTTTTTTCTAATGTTTGCTTTTCATTTAGAGCTTGATAATTGCTAAGTCTTGCTCTTGCTGGTACTGCATCTGCTCTATCTTTTATTTTTGTTCCCATATAGTTCATTTGACTTGTTGTATTAAGTTTTTGTGAACTCAATATTGAGTCTGCTATTTCATCCGATGTTGTGGCATTTCTTATTTGGTTAATTAAATTAAATAATTCTTCGTTTTCTGTTTTATTTAAACCTTCTATTGCTTCATTTATACGCTTTTCAACTTCTTCAAGCATATACTGTCCTGCGTTTACAATGTTTTTTCCCATCTCATTTTTTGAGACTTTTACAATTACATATTTATCTGTATATGAACCTCTACCATATACAATTGAAACATTCGCATTGCTTGATAAAGAGATACAGTTTGTTTCTTTGCTGTATCTCATTTTTATATGATCATTTATTTGTCTTAAGGATAACTCAACTTCTTTATTATATCTTGGAGCTCTTTCAGTGTGAGTTTCTTCCCATCTTTCTCTGTCTGTACGAATTCTTGTTATATTTCCATTTTCATCTGTTGTAATATTGCCATCAATATCTGCGTTATCAGCCATATTTAGTGCTCTAAAGAAGTAATAATTATCGTTATCTTGTATTATATTAAAATTTTCTATATTAAAAACATCATCCATAGCTTTATCTCCTGTATATAAATTTAATATCATTATATAAATAATAAATTTGATAGTCAATATCAATTTTAGGCATTTGGTCTATAAACCAAATAGAATAGAAAATTTTAGTTTGCTAAATAATATTAAGCATAGAAAAATATCTATGCTTAATGTTATTTATATTTTTAAATTACCTTTCCTTCTTTGTAACATTCGTATATGTAGTCTGGATTTTCATAATACATACTGCTATTATAATTGTCTATTTTTTCTATAATCCACGATGATAGCACACTATATAGAGTATTGATGTATTCTTTTTCATCATTGTTTACCATTAAAATTAATCTTTTATATACTTTTCCAATATCCCAATATGTTGGAATATTATACTTACAATTACCTATAATGTCGTAGTTTCCACGCTCTATTTTTGATTGTTCAATTATTTCATCTGATACTTTTTCAATATTTTCTGAATGATATACTTCAGCTAAATTATATATTTTTTGTAGTAATTCTTTACCTATTTTTTTACTATATATGACTTTTTATTGTTTGTTTTTCTAGCTATATATTCTATAAAACTACATACAAAAAATAAGTCATTTTCATTTTGTGGCTCTCCCATTTTTTTCTCCTTATATTTTATCTGTTCCTATAAACTTAATACATTGTAAAGCTTTAGTAGTACAAAATGCAATTTGATGTGTAGGGCATTCCATATAATGCTTTTTATTTTTTTACCTCATCCCCAAGTTTCTGCTCAATTAAATTTGCTATTGTTTGTGCTTTTTGTTTTATGTAGTCTTGGTCTTCGCCTTCTATCATTACTCTTACTAGTGGCTCTGTTCCTGATGCTCTTATTAGAACTCTTCCGTTGCCATCAAATTCTTTGTTTAATTTTTCTATTGCTGATTTTATTTCTTCGTCTTTGTCAAAGTCATATTTTTTATCTGATGATACTTTGGCATTTATTAATACTTGTGGATATGCTTTCATTATTGATGCAACTTCTGATGCTTTTTTGCCTTGCTCTAATATTGCTCTTATTATCATTAATGATGTTAAAATTCCATCACCTGTTGGATTGTAGTCTAAACATATTACATGTCCTGATTGCTCTCCTCCAAGATTGTATCCGTTTTTTAACATTTCTTCTAAAACATATCTATCTCCAACTTTTGTTTGAACAAAGTTTAATTCATTTTGTTTAGCATATTTATTTAATCCTAAATTGCTCATTACTGTTGCTACTATTGTGTCTTTGTTTAATTTTCCTTTTGATTTTAAGTATTGTGAAATTATTGCTATTATTTTATCTCCATCTATTTCATTTCCATTTTCGTCAACAGCTAAACATCTATCTCCATCTCCATCATATGCAATTCCTAAACTACATTTTTTGTCTATTACATATTGTTTTAACATTTCTAGATGTGTAGAGCCACATCCGTCGTTTATGTTAATTCCATTTGGACTGTCATTTAATATATGATGTTTTATTCCTAATACTGTAAAAACTTTATCTGCAACTACTGATGTTGCTCCATTTGCTGTATCTACAGCTACTACAAAGTCATCTCTGTTTAATTTTTCTAAATCTTCTTCAAAGTTTTTTCTAAAGAAATAAACATATTCGTCTAGTAATTCTGTTGCTATTTCTGATGTTCCTATTTTATCATTAACAGCTGTTAATTCATTTATTTTTCCAGAATCCATAACTTCTTCAATTTCTTCTTCTAATTCATCTGGAATTTTCATACCTTTGTTGCTGAAATATTTTACTCCGTTAAATTCAAATGTGTTGTGTGATGCTGATATAACAACACTTGCATCTGCTTTGAATTTTTTTGTTAAATATGCAACTGCTGGTGTTGGCATTACACCTAACATTTTTACATTTGCACCATAGCTTAAAAATCCAGCTGTCATAGCACTTTCAATAAGTGTTCCTGATATACGTGTATCCCTTCCTATAAATATTGTTGGCGCATGATCTGTATGTTTAGATAACACATATGCTCCTGCTTTTGCTACTTTATATACTAATTCAGGAGTTAATTCTGTATTTGCAATTCTCCTGATTCCATCTGTTCCAAAATATTTTCTCATCTGTTGTACCTCCTTATAAAATCTTGAATTATTATATATTCATAATTATTATAAGTCAAGTGGAAAAAGGGACACATTTTACTACTTCAAATTAAAAGTTTATTATTTCAAAATGTATCCAAAATTTCACAAATCTGAATTTAGAACCATCCCTTTTGACACACTTAATTTTCTTTGCAATTTATTTCGCAGTTGTTATTATTGCAATTATTTGATTCTGCATTTGTGCTATCTATACATTTTTGTGGTGTTTTAAATGTTAAATACCAATTCATTCCGTTTTGGGTTTGGTTTATATAATCTATCATTTCTTCCTGTTTGCATACTGTTGTTGGTGCTGGATTTACTATTGGATTATATGGCATCCAGTTGGCAGGTGTTGCTCCTTTGTTTTCATCTGCTGTTTGCAGTGCTGTTAATGATCTTAATATTTCTGGTATACATCTACCTACATTTAGTGGATATACTAATATTAATCTTATTACTCCGTTTGGATCTATTATGTATACATTTCTTACTGTTTCAGTGTTGCTTACGCTATTTGATATCATACCATATTTTCTTGCTATTTCTCCGCTTCTATCTGCTATTATTGGAAATGGTATTTTTACTCCTGTTTTACAGTATATGTCAAATACCCACGCTAAATGTGATTGATTGCTATCTATACTTAATCCAAGGAGCTCTGTGTTTATATTTTTAAAATATGAACAAGCTTGCGAAAATGCTATCATTTCAGTAGTACATACAGGGGTAAAATCTCCAGGATGAGAAAATAATACAAGCCATTTTCCTTTGTAATCGCTTAACTGAATATTTCCAAATGTCGTTACTGCTTCGAAGTCTGGTGCCATTTGACCTATTCTTACAGTTCCGTTCATCATTACTTCATAATCCATATAAAAAATCCTCCAATTCCATTTTTGTATATTTTATGGAATTGGAGGATTTTTGTTACTTTATTATTTACAATACATCATACTTATTTAACAATTTTATCAATATTTTCATTGGTCATCTCTATTGAAATTTCTTCAAAATTATCTTTTTTGAACTTTTCAAAAGATTCTTCTTCTGTATTATATTCTTCTAACTTTTTAAATTCATAATTTTCAATTTTATATATTGTTGTTAAATCAACTGATTGATTTACAGACTTTACAATATTATTTTCTTTATCTAAGAATTCATCACAATAATCAGATCCAGCTGATGTTTTTGATATATATACTTTACCATTTTTATATGTTACAAGTTTTGTATAGCTAGAATCCATTATATTACATTTTATTAAATATGCTGGCATATTTCCTATATCATTAATCTTAACAATATACCTAGATGTTTTCCATGTCGTACTACCATCTTTAAGCTCTTTATCCAAGTCATTTCCTTTTAACCAATTTTCATCCATTAAAGCTTTTTTTATTTCTTTGTTTGCATTATCATAATTGTCACTTTGAACATTTTCGCTTTGTTTTTTATTAATTGAATTTGATATTTGATTTTCATTATTCATATCATTATTAGCTGTTTTGTTGTTATTTTCATTGTTATTTTTTAATTCAGCTATTTGATTTTCTAATACCTCAATTTTTTTGTCTGAATCTTGTTTATTTTTTATTCCGAAATATACTACCACTCCAAGCACTACAATAATCAAAATTATTGCAATTATTAAAATAATTTTATTTGTTTTTTTCATTTTTATTTCTCTCTTTTTTAACTTTTTCATTTTATATTTGAAATTGTATTTATGTTTATTAAATTAATTTTAATTATCATATACATCTCTTCTATGACCTACATTTAAAACTAAAATTTTTATTCTTTCGTCCTCTATTTCTACAATTAGTCTATAATCGCCTATTCTATATCTCCATTGACCTTTTCTATTTGCTACTAAAGCTTTCCCATGTTGTCTAGGATTTTCGCAATTTTGCAAATTTTTATCTATCCACGCATAGATAAGTTTTTGTGTATTTTTATTTAATTTTTTTAATTGCTTAACTGCTTGTATAGAATATTCAACTTTATAATTATTCAAGTTCAAGTAATTGAGCAACTTGTTCGTGGGTGTAAGTTACTGGATTTTTTTTATATTCTTCTATTGCTTTTTCATAACATTTTAAATCATATTCATCTTCTATTTTTTCAATTATAGCGTTTCTAATTAAATCAGATAGCGTTGTATTATTCATTTCTGCATATGCTTTTATTAGTTTTGTATCTTCTTCACTTAATCTAACAGATATGGTCATTAATATCAACTCCCTTCATTTATATTGTACTACATTGTATTACATCTTGTCAATGTTATAATATAATTTTTCAATCATACATAATGGTCTATTAATTAGATTTCCATATTTAATAAAATTATTCATAAATTTTCTTTACATTTTTACAGGTATTTTATTGTTTTCATCATACTTTTGCAAGTATTTTTTGCTGTTTCATCACATTTTTGCAAGTATTTTTATCGTTTTTTTCACATTTTTGCAATTTAATATACCTTCACCCTAAAGCAACATCCAATACCATCATAAGTACAAAACCAATTGCCACTCCTATTGTTCCAATGTTTGAGTGCTGTCCTGTTTGAGATTCTGGTATTAATTCTTCTACAACTACATATATCATAGCTCCTGCTGCAAATGATAATAAATATGGTAAAAATGGGACTATAATATTTGTAAGTAATATTGTTATAATTGCTCCTATTGGCTCTACAATACCTGAAAGCATTCCATATAAAAATGCTTTTGGTTTTGACATTCCTTCGCTCTTTAGTGGCATTGAAATTATTGCACCTTCTGGAAAATTTTGTATTGCTATTCCTAATGCTAAAGCAAATGCTCCTGCCATTGTAATTCCTGTATTTCCTATTAATGCACCTGCAAATGTTACTCCTACTGCCATACCTTCTGGTATATTGTGCAAAGTTACTGCAAACACCATCATTGTTGTTTTTTTCAATTTTGCTTTTATTCCTTCTGGCTTATCGTCATTTAAGTGCAAATGTGGTATTAAACTATCTAATAGTAATAAAAATAATATTCCTAAAATAAATCCTATTGCTGCTGGAAGCCATTCTATTTTTCCTTGCTCTTTTGCCATATCTATTGATGGTATAATTAATGACCATACAGATGCAGCTATCATTACACCTGATGCAAATCCTAATAATAATTTTTCTACTTTTAGACTTAATTTATTTTTCATAAAGAACACCATTGCTGCTCCTAAAGTAGTTCCTAAAAACGGAATTGCTAATCCTATTGTTAAATCCATATTATACCTTCTTTCCTACAATTTAACTAAATATAATTGTTATGCAAATGTGAATTTTTTTTCATATTTATATTGTAATTATATTATTCTTTTGAAAAAAGTCAATATAAATTTTTCTAAATGGATATATATAGAAAATGAGCAATTTATAACTTTTAAATAAACTTAAATTATTTTAAAGTTACCAATTGCTCCACTTGACGTCTACCGTAAATTTTGAATTATTACTCAATCCATATTATTGCATTTCTTTTAATAAATTTCTAATTGCTGACTAAATAATTTTTCTTTTGTTGTTGTGAATAAATTTAAATTATTATTTTTTTGTAGTATTCTTCTAATGTTCCATAAGCCAAGACCATGTGAATCTTTATCAGCATTTTTTGTGCTATAACCTTTTTCGAAAATTTTATCAATATTTATATTTTGCTCTTTGTATGTATTTTCGATTATAATTAAATTTCTTTTTACTTTAAAATCTCTTCTTACTTGTATATTTATAATTTTTTCCTCACACATTTTTGCTGCTTCTATTGCATTGTCTAATAGTATTCCTAAAATTCTGCATAGTTCATATGTTGAAATATTTAAATCATTAAAATCTAACATTATTTCCATATTCATTCTTATGTTTTCTTCTTGTGCTTTGTAATATTTATTTGTAATTATACTATATACAGCTGGATTATTTATAATTTTAGGATCTAATATTCCTAAATTGTTTATTTCTTTGCATTCACTTAGTACTTCATTATTCATCTGTCTAATACCTTCAATATTATTTGTTTCTACATACCCATCTAGTGCCTGTATAAAATTATTAAAATCATGTCTAAATCCTCGTATGCTATCATACATAATTGTTAATGTTTTGTTATATGACTCAAGATTTTCTACCTTTTTATACATTTCTTCTAATTTTGATAGCCTCATAATATCTTTCATACTTATATAAAAATATACAATTAAAGAAATGATATCTAGCCAAAATACAGTATAAGGAAAATTGCTTATAAATAACACCATCTCAGCGGCATTAAAGTAAATTAACATACATCCAATTATACATATAAAAACGATTAAACATCTATTTTTCTTACTTAAATTTGGACTTAATATTATTCCTATATCCTTTTTGGTTATTATAAATAAAATAATTGCTCTAAATATAAATACCAAAAATGCAATTGACAATCTATATGAAATGCTTGATATACACTCTGAATATGACATTGAATCTGAGTGAATTAGCCAAAATACTTTTGAGTAAATTAACTCTATTAGCAATACTATAATTGCGTTTATAACCTCACCGAATGTACACTTTTCTATTTTTTCATTTAATACAAATTTGAATATCATCACTGTTAAAACCAATATAATTGCTCTATTGTATGGAAATGGAATTACCGAATTAATAACTATCCTTGCTATAGATTCTGTTGCAATACCTGTAATTATTTGCCATTTACTTACCCTAGCTTTAAATATTTTTACAAATAATACAACATCAAGTGAAGCAAAAAGAATTGCAATTGATAAATTTGGCAAGAGCCATCCAAAAAAATTACTATTTATCATGAGACTTTGTACCTCTAACATATCCCTCATTGTTATACACCATCCTCTTATGTATTTTTTATCTTTTTAGATTCTATCACCTATATATTTCCAAAATCAATACAAAAACCTTATAAAACTGCACTTTTCGTCGTGCTATTTTGCCTGTTTTTGACAGCATTCGACATTCTTTTACCTATTATTTATTCTAATTTACATTGTCAAATATTATGTTATTTATTTTTTCTAAAAGAAAGACTCAAATTGTTAAACATAATTTTAACAATTTAAGTCTATTTTAATTTTTTATGTTATATCTCTTTTTCTAAAACTATCAAACATTGTTACTATCATAATTACTGCACAAACACCTAATACTGACAATGAAAATCCTACCGTGATATTTCCAGTTATCGTATTTACTAAGCTTGATGCAGAATATGAAATATCATTTGTAAATATTTTATCTGCTAATGATAGATTATTAAATGGTATAAATTTTATCCAATCAGCTGTTACAAACATATTAATTATATTAGTTATTGTCGCTCCTCCTAGATATGCTGCAATACTTATACCTACTGATACTGCTGTGTTTCTTGCTACTGTTGATAACATCATTGCTAATAATAAGAATATAAATATATCTATTGCACTTACTAAATTATATAATACATTATGTATCACATAATTTGTTGTATGTACACTTCCTGCACTTACATATAAATAATCTTGACCACTTCCAAAGAAAATATTTCCTACAACAGTACTTAATAAACTAATTATAATTGTTGTTACTAACAAAATTCCTGTATTTACAAATAATTTTGATAGCAATATTTTCCATCTTTTATTTGGTGTAAATGACCAGAATTTTATTGTTCCCTTTGATATTTCTGACGATATACTAGATCCAGCGATTATTATTATCATAACAGCTAAAACCATCATAGTTAAACTGTTCATCATATAATCATAAATTTTTCTAGTTTTTCCAATTGAACCTCCTGCAATAGAGCCTGACATAAATGGTGGCATATTATGCTCTAATCTGTATTCGTTAATTTTTATATTGTTTTCAGCTTTTGTTAAATCTTTTTCGGTTAATGCTTTTGCTGTTGTTGTATCTAGTCCTGTCAAAATATTTTGTTTTAATGTTGTAATTTCATCAAGAGTTGATTCTTTCCATGAATCTTCTGAATTATATGTTTTACCAATTTCATATTTTTGTTTTAGCTCTAGCTCTGACAAACTAATATCATAATCATCTTTTGTTATAGTTTCATTATTTAAGTCTGTTTTTAAATTTTCTTTTTTTATATTAATATATCCGGTTAAAATCGTCATTTTTCAATAGCTCTATTAATTTATCTACAGTAGTTTGTTCTTTCATTGCCAAGTCTTCCTGTCCCATTGCTTTGTAGTTATATATGTTTCTTTTTAAATTTGTTATATCATTTGTTATTAGCTCTGTTTTCCAATATGTTGTATATATATTAACATCATTATCTATTGCTAATTGAAAAGCGTCAATTTGTGCTTGTATTGAATTCTTTGATGCTTCATCTAAATTCTCTTCTGACATTTCAGTTTTTAATGATTCTATTTCGGATTTAATACTTGACTTATAATCTATTGATGAATATATATCATCTGTTATACTATACATTTTTTTGGTTAATACTGCCATTCCTGCAGATGCAAAGAGCGATAATATTAATAATATTAGCATAACTTTTGTTGATTTCTTTTTCATGATTTTTGTTAATTCACATGAACATAATCTAAAAAATTTACTCATCTTTTTTATCCCCCTTTGTTACATCAAAAAATAGTTCTTCAAGTGTATGTTCATTTTCATTTGCATACTCTACTTCTACATCACTTAATACTAATGTTTTTATAATGTTTGGTAATTCACCTTTATTTGCTGTTACATATACTTTTCCGTCTTTTAAATTAGCTTGTTTATTTAGTTTTTCTTTTATTATATTTATTGCATTTTCTGGTGTTTTAACTTTAAGTACACATTGCACAGTTTTTACTTCATTAGTATTATCTTCTTCGTTTTCTTTTAAGCTTTCAACTTTAACTATTTTTCCTTGATTTATTACAGCAACTTTATCACACATAAGCTCCATTTCACTTAATATGTGTGATGATACTAATATTGCTGTTCCATTTTCTCTGGCCAATTTTTTTAATATATCTCTTAATTCTTTAATTCCAACTGGATCTAATCCATTTGTTGGTTCATCTAATATTAAAACTTTTGGAGAATGTAATAAAGATAAAGCAAGTCCAGCTCTTTGTTTCATACCTAAAGAATATTTTGATACTTTTTGGTTCATGCTTTTTTTTAGTCCAACCAATTCTAATACTTTATATACTTCGCTATAATTTATATTTCTTATTTTTGCAAATAATTTTAAATTATCTACAGCAGACATATAGCCATACATATCTGGATTTTCTACTATTCCTCCAATATATTCCATTGCTTTTTCAAAATTCTTTTTTACATCAAATCCATTTACCTTTATCGAACCTTCATCTATTGAAAGTAGTCCTAAAATCATTTTTATTGTTGTTGTTTTTCCAGCACCATTTGGTCCTAAAAATCCTAATATTTGGCCTTTTTCTACGCTAAAACTTACATTATCAACAACTTTATTTTTTCCGTAATATTTGCTTACATTTTTTATTTCTAATACAGATTCAGACAAAATTTTCACCCCCCTACATGTTATATAATGCATTTATATTGTTAAATTGCAAGTCTGCATATACAATTTTCCAAGCTCCATCTTTTTGCTCTAGCGTAATTGTATCTCCTTCAGTATCAAATGTTGTTTCATTTACTTTTTCTTTACTTGTGTTATCTTCAATATTTATATCTTTATGTTTTTGTTTTATTGTAACTTTAGAATTAAATGTTACTGTTACTTGATTTCCGTCAAATTTATACTCTGAAATTTTTGTTATTTCTCTTTTAAAGCTTACTGTTATTTTGCTTGTATCTACTAATTGATTTTTTAAGTATTCTGTTAATATTGTTTTTTGTAATTTTGTTGCTGAGTCATTTATTGTTTTAGTTTTTAATTCGTTTTCCATTTCTGTATAGTAATTTGTTAAATCAACATCTTGACTTTTTTCTCCTATTGTTTGATAGTTTTCTGGTAAAGTGTAGTATTTATCTGTTATGCTTATGAATTCTTCACATGATTTTTTTATTTCTTGTTTTGATGCTTTTCTTTCATTTTCAATATTTACAGAATAGATGATTACTGCTAATATTGCTATTATGGCAAGTACTAAGCCGATATTTAGTTTTTTGATAAATTTCATTTGTGGTCCCCTTTCTAATTAAATTTAGCTAAATTATAGTTTATGTTTGAAATGAAGTCAAGCTTTCGTTTAGTTGTTCCCAGTCGTTCATGTTGGCTTCTAATTTCTTAGTTAGGTCTTGGAGTTGGGTTTGGATTGTGGTTAGTTGTTCGTAGTTTGTGTAGATTTCTGGTTTTGTTAGTTGGGTGTTTAGGTTGGTTATTTGGTTTTCTAGGTCTGTTATGTCGCGTTCTATTTTTTTTATTTTTGTGTTGATTTTGTTTTGTTCTTTTTGTTTTAGGTAGGTATTATTTTGTGTTTTTCCTTCTTTTTCTTTTTTTTCTGGTTGGGTGTTTGGAGTTGTTGGGTTAGGTTCTGTTTCTGTTTTTGTTGATTCGTATTGTTCGTAGGTTCCGTTTGAATTGTTTTACTTGGTGTTTTGTGAATATTAGTAGTGTGTCTGCTATTTTGTTTACGAAGAATCTGTCGTGTGATACGAAGATTATTGTTCCTGTGTATTCTTTTAGTAGTAGCTCTAGACTTTCTTTTCCTATTATGTCCATGTGATTTGTTGGTTCGTCTAGTATTAGTAGGTTTGGTCCTTTTTTTAGTATTTTGCATAGTTGCAATCGTACTTTTTCTCCTCCTGAGAGCATGTTTATTTTTTTGAATACGTCTTCTCCGTAAAACATGAATGCTGCTAGGGAGTTTCTTAGCTCTGTTGTTGTTAGATTTGGAAATTCTTCGCTGAAATCTTCTAGTACTGTTTTTTCTGAGTCTAATAGTGCCATTTGCTGGTCAAAGTATCCTATTTGTACATTATGCCCAAATTCAAATTCGCCACTTATTTTTGGAATTATTCCTACTAGTGTTTTTAGTAGTGTTGATTTTCCTATTCCATTTTCTCCAATTATCCCTATTTTTTGACCTCTGTATACATTTAGTGATATTTTTTGTAGTGTTTTGTCATATCCTATTTCTAGATCTTTTGCAAATAATACATCTTTTCCGCTTTGTTTTTCTATTATGAAATTTGTTTTGAATGTTGTTAAATCATATTTATTTGGTGCTTCTATTTTTACCATTCGCTCTATTTGTTTTAATTTAGACATTGCCATTTTGGCTTTTGTTGGTTTGTATTTAAATCTTGTTACTATATCATTTAAACGTTTTATTTCTTTTTGTTGATATTCATAATCTTTTAATTGTTTTTCATAATTTATCTTTTTTTGCTCTTCAAAAAATGTATAATTTCCAGAATATGCTGTTGTTACACCATATTCAATTTCATAAACTTTATTAACAATTTTATTTAAAAACATTCTATCATGAGATACTATTACTACCGATTTTGAATAGTTTTTTAAATATTGTTCAAGCCATTCTATTGTTTCAATATCTAAATGGTTTGTTGGTTCATCTAATAATAAAATATCTGGTTTACTTAGCAATAATTTTATAAATGCAATTTTTGTTCTTTGTCCTCCTGAAAATTCACTTATTTTTTTCGATTTATCTTCTGATGAAAATCCAAATTTATTTATTGCTGTTTCATATTCCTTTTTATATGTATATCCATCTAAAAACTCATATCTATCCATTGCTTTTGAATACTCTTTTGCGAGCTCTTCTGACTTATCTGTTTGCATTTTTTCTACAATTTGTTCAATTTTTTGCTCTAAATTTGTTATTGGTTTATATACTTTTAAAATTTCGTCTATCATTGTAATTTGGTCATCTTCAAACTCCATTTGTTTTAAATAGCCTATTACTGGATTTCCTTCTTTATAAATATTGAATTTTTCTTCACCTGTTCCTTGTGTTAATAAATCATTATTTATAATAGCTTTTAATAAAGTAGATTTTCCCGCTCCATTTCTTCCTATAATTGCAATTTTTTCTTTGTCTTTTATTTCTATATTTATTTCTTCTAAAATTGTTTCAGCTCCATATTCAACTGAACCATTTGTTATTTTTAAATTCATATTAATTCTGCAAAATATGCATTCTCCTTATTTTATTTAGGTTTTTATGTTTCCTATGAACAATTATTTTATTTTTTTCAATATATCTTCTTTTGTTATTTTCCCTTCTCTTAAAATTGTAATTTCGTTATCAATTACTTTTACAATTGTAGATGAAAGCCCTTGATTTGCTTTTCCTCCATCTATTATTGCATCTACTTTTCCGTCAAAGTCTTTTATTATATCTGTAGCTTCTACCCCACTTGGCTCTCCTGAAATATTTGCACTTGGTGCTATTATTGGAAAGTCAATTTCGTTTAAAATTGAGCTTACAATTTTGTGATTTGGTATTCGTACACCTATAGTGTCATTTCCTGCTGTAAAATATGTACCAAAATTGGGCTTTTTTTTCAAAATTATTGTAAGTGGTCCTGGTAAAAATTCATCAATTATTTTTTGTTCCAAATTTGATGTAATTTCTGTATATTTTTTTATTTCACTTTTATTTGAAACCATTATATTTACAGCCTTTGCTCTTGGTCTATTTTTCGCATTATATACTTTATCTATTACTTCATTTGAAAGAGCATTTCCTCCTATTCCATATACTGTTTCTGTTGGAAAAATTATTACTCCATTATTTTTTAATATTTGAACTACTTCTTTTAGCTCTTTCTCATCTATTTTTTCTTTCCAATTATAAATTTTAGTCATTTTACCATTTCCTTTCTGCATTATAATTTAGCATATTTTTCATTATTTATCAATAATATTGGAAAAGAGCGCCAAAACTTGAGTTTTAGCGTTCTTACTTTTTAACTACATAGCAGCTCTATATAAATTAATAAAATCTTCTTTTGTTGTATCACGTGGATTTCCTGGTCTACATGGATCATTCATTGCTTTTTCTGCTAGCATTTCTAAATCTTCTTCTTTACATCCAGTATCTTTTACAGTCATTGTAACTCCACATTCTTTTGCAAGTTCAGATATTTTCCATACGAATGTATTAATTACATCTTGTTTTGATAAATTTGCTGCATCTGGTCTTCCTATATGAATTAAAATTTCTCTAAATCTTTTCCAAGAAACTTCACCATTAAATCTCATTACAGTTGGTAATAATATTGCATTAGCAATTCCGTGTGGTGTGTCATATACAGCGCCTAGTTGATGAGCCATTGAATGAACTATTCCTAAACCAACATTTGAAAATCCCATTCCTGCTATATATTGTGCAAGAGCCATGTTTTCAATTGCTTTTGTATTTTTTTCATTTACTGCTGCTGGTAAATTTTCAAATATTAATTCTATTGCTTTCATATGGAACATATCAGACATCGTGTTATGAGCTTTTGTTATATATCCTTCTACAGCATGTGTTAAAGCATCCAATCCTGTTGCTGCTGCTGTCATTTTTGGTAAACTTTCCATTAATTCTGAATCTACAATTGCAAGTAATGGTATATCATGTGGATCAACACAAACCATTTTAACTTGAGCATCTTCATCTGTTATTACATAATTTATTGTAACTTCTGCTGCAGTTCCGTGTGTTGTTGGAAGTGCAATCATTGGTAATCCTTTATTTTTTGTATTTGATAATCCATTTAAAGATTTTACATCTGCTCTATCTGGATTTTTCATTAATATAGCTATACATTTTGCTGTATCTATTGCAGAACCTCCTCCAACTGCAACTATAACATCTGCCTTTATTTTTTTACAAATTCCATATCCATCTAATGCATTTTTTATACTAGGATTAGGTTTTACTTCTGAATATAATGTATAATCTATTTTTGCTTCATCTAATACATCAGTTACTTTTTTAATTAATCCACAATTTACAAGACCTTTATCAGTAACTAAAAATACTTTTTTGTAACCTCTACCTTTTATTTCTCCTGGTAGCTCTGATCTACAACCCCTTCCGAAAATTGATGTTTCATTTAATACGAATCTTTCTGACATATTATTTCCTCCTTTGATTAATCTGACACTAAGTCAATATTTGTTTTTTCAAACTGAAATTATTATATCACATATTTAAAATAAAATTACAAGATTAATTTTATTTTTATTGCTATTTACATAATTGTATGATATACTTCAAAGTACTTTCCTTAGGAGGTGGTACTTATAATAAACCATAATAAAGTTATAGGTTTACAACGGAACTTAAATAACTTAATATCTTATATGTACAAATATACAGGTAGTCTAAATTTAAGTCATCAACAAGCTCAAGACTTTGTACGAAAAGAAGTTCAAGCCTGGATTAGACTTAAACTTAAAGAGTGTCGAAGTCCCCAAGAGACAAAATTTCTCAGACAACATTTGAAAAAAGACATTTATTAAATAACACAAACAAAGAGACGATATTTTCAATCGTCTCTTTCGCTTTTATATAAGCCTTATTGAAATAAATAAAATATTTATACTAAATACAAATTTTTAAACTAATTATCTAATAATTTAGTATACATTTTATCCATTATTTTTCTTAAATATACTTAAAACCTTTCCTACAAATTTTACTATTTGAGTTGAATTATTTTGTGCAATTCCCTTTCCTATTGCCTTTCCACCTATTGTTAATGAAGCAACTATTGCACTTATTATAAATTGCAAATTAAATTCTATATTTAATGCACTTGTAATTTTTAATGCTATTAAAGCACTTATAGATCCACTTAATACTCCGGCTATATCACCTATAACATCTGCACAAATATTTGCTACTTTTGCAGAATTATTTATTAAATTTAATGATGTTTTTGCTCCAGGAACCTTTTTTGATGCCATAGCATTAAAATCTGATTCTTTTCCAACAGTTACTGCAACACCTATTATATCAAAAAATATACCTATAAAAATAACCAGTAATAATATAAGAATTGCTGGTATAATTGATAATCCTGTTATTGCTGTTGTAGATATGAAGGAAAATATTATTGATAATACAAATGCTGTAATAAAAATTGTTATAAACCATTTTAGCTCTGATGAATCCTTTTTATCATTTTTATTATTATTTTTCATTCTTTATTTTTTATCTCTCCTAAATAAAAGTTGTGGTGGTAAAATTTAAGTAAATTCTACGGTTTAGGTCTGGTCGAATTTCTCTATTTTCTACTAACCATTACTGTTTAGCCGTTTCCGTTTAAAGAAAATAATCAAAAGATTAATTGATTACCAGATTGCCACTTAAGTCCGTACTTTAATCCTTAAATTTTTATGCTTACGCAAACATTCTAGAAGTTTTCCTTAATATACTTAGCTCTATTACTAGTCTCTTTTGCAGTAGAAATTTCATAACCGATATAAATAATTATTTTTGGCCAAATAATAATTACCTCAGATGTTAATCCCAAAACTACCACTCAAGACAGGCTACGCTATATATTGTGTCTTGGCACTTTATATAGGTTATACTTGAAAGCACTAAAAAATTTCAAGCCTCCGCGACGATAGGGGATTATTATGTATGCCATTACATAATTCCCTATAATCTTACTTCCTGAAAACACACAAAACTGGCATTCCGCGCATCAACAAGAAACTTCAACGATGTGCCCTTTAGTGGATTTTTAGCCCCACCCTCGTAGTAGACAGTATAACTAGAATAATGCACCACCTTTTTCTATGGTAGCATATTTTTCCAAAATTTTCAAGTAGAAAAATTGTTAAAAGTTTTTATTTTACTATATCAAAACATACACATTCTTTCACATTCTCAATGTGCAAAAAAGCAAAGCTTTTAGAATTCTTAATTTTTTAAGTCAAAATATTCTCAATATAGTTTATACTTTCAAAAATGAGAGACGGTGACAATCTTTTTACAGAATGTCACCGTTTTGATTTACAGTTTTTGTTTAAAGTTTTCTTAGTGCATTTTCCATTTCCTCCGTGCAGTCAGCAAGCTTACTCACATTTTTTTCCATGTAATCATTAACTTCTGCAATCTCGGACGTCCTAAAACAGGATCTTGCATCTTCCATAATAGAAGCATTTCTTCTAATCAGCTTTTGCAGTGTTTCTACTGCCTCTACAATTTGCCGATTATTTCTCCTCAACTGACTCAAAATTTCTTCTCTCATAACTCTTTTCCTTTCCTTCTCTTTTGTACTACTCGTTGGATTTATAAATTTCCCCCGAGTGCTATATACGAATCCTTACTGGAATCTATATAATTATAACATACTTTACATAATTTTGCAAGTTAGCGTAAAAAAGTTTTTGCCCAAAATACATAAATCTTTTAGAGCTTATTCACTATCTTTTGCCCAAAGCCAAAAAAAAACTACTTGAATCTAAATTCAAATAGTTTTTTTACATTAAAATTATGCGTTTTTTGCTATTTCAGCTATTTTAGCGAATGCTGCACTATCATTTACAGCTAATTCAGCTAACATTTTTCTGTTTATTACAACATTAGCTTTTTTTAGTCCAGCTATTAATGTGCTGTATGTTAATCCATTCATTCTTGCAGCTGCATTAATTCTAGCTATCCATAATTTTCTAAAATTACTCTTTTTGTCTTTTCTTCCAACATAAGCATAAGCTCCTGATTTCATAACAGCTTGTTTAGCCATTCTAAATCTATATCCTTTTGCTCCATAATATCCTTTTGCTCTTTTTAATACTTTTTTATGTTTTTTACGAGTAATCATTGCTGTTTTAACTCTTGCCATTTATTTTCACTCCAATCTTTCTATAATTTAATCTTATTTATTACCATATGGTAACATTTTTTTAATTCCTGCCTCGCAAGTTTTGTCTGCATAAGCGTTCATAACTTTACCAGATTTCTTTTGTCTTTTTGTTTTGTTTGCAAATAAATGTTTTCTATTTGCTTTTGTTCTTTTTACCTTTCCTGTTGCTGTGTAACTATATCTTTTTTTAGCTGCTTTGTTTGTTTTTAATTTTGGCATAATTAAACTCTCCTCTCTAATTATTTATCAGCTTTTTTAGCTAGTATTATAAACATGTTTTTACCTTCTAATAAAGGCTTTTTTTCTAGTGAAGCTATATCTGATAAATCTTCAACGAATTTATTAAGTGCTTCTTCTCCTAGTTTTACATAGTTAAGCTCTCTACCTCTAAATTTAACAGTGATTTTTACTTTGTTTCCATCTTCAAGAAACTTTCTAGCATTTTTTGATTTGAACTCAAAATCGTGTTGCTCTATATTTGGAGTAACTCTGATTTCTTTTGTTTCAAGTACTTTTTGCTTTTTACGAGCTTCTTTTTCTTTTTTAGCTTGCTCAAATTTGTATTTACCATAGTTCATTATTTTACAAACTGGTGGCTCTGCATTTGGAGCAACTAAAACTAAATCTAATTTTTTTTCAAAAGCCATATCTAATGCTTCATTTAAAGTATGCTTTCCTAATTTTTCTCCGTTCTCGTTTATAACTTGAACTTCTTTTGCCCTTATTTGTTCATTAATTGGTAATTCTTGTTTTATAGTAAAACACCTCCTACTAGTTATATCGCCAAATTTTATTGTACAAATCTTTATTTTTGCATAAAAAAATTGATTTGTTTAAGAACAAATCAATCCACAAAATATCTAATTTATAATTGAATGCAATATTATTGTAAATATTGTATATGTAATATTATAAATTTTAACCTTTTTCTATTCGATAAGGTGAGAAGTGGATTGCTTCTTCTTTAATTGACTTAATTATGATACTACATATACCTGCAAATGTCAAGGATTTTTTAGTGAAAATTTTCTTTTATTGGTATTTTTTCTTTATAAATTCAACTTTATCTTGTATACTTTGTCTATGGTGAATCATAGAAATAATATGTATTACATCTTCGTCAATATAATAAAATATTCTATGTTTTTCATATATTAATTGTCTAATAATATGACCTTTCGCATATAAATATATTTTTCCTATTCTCGGTTGTTCTTTTAAAACATCAACATATCTAACTATTTTAGATATATACTGGTTTATATTAGATGATTTTGAATACTTCTTAAAATTTTTTAAATCTTCTATTGAAGTTTTATTCCACTTTATGACCATTTCTCAATCTCCTTTATTAATTCTTCAGTAGTTAATACTTCATCTGATTTTGTGCTTTCAATTCCCTCTTCTATTTTTAATCTAACATAAATTGCATCTATAATATCTTCAAACGTAGCTGTATCTGGAAGTGTATTAGTTGCCTCCATTACTAACTCTTTTATCATAAAAATCATCCCCTTCTTTTTTACTTTTTTGATTATTAATATTATATCACATCTTTATTGATAATAATATAATAAAAAAATTATTTTTATGATTCGTTTCTATTTTAAAGTACTTCGTCTAAAACTTTAGCAAGATATTTGGCACTTGTTTCGCATTCTTCTAAGGTGTTCCCTGTTGCTCCTATTTCTATTATGTTAGCTGCTTTTGATAGGTGTTGGTTGTATCTTGCATTTCTTAATAGTATTGGTTTGAATAAACCTGGATATAATTCATTTGCTTTTTGCTGTACTTTCATTGCAAATTGTAAGTTTTGTTGCCAATTGTCGTGTGTTAATCCGCTTCCATTCGTGCCTATTACAAACATTATTTGTGCTGCATATTCATCTCCTATTTTTACTTTTGGTGCATATGAATCATCTCCTATTGCATCTCTGTGTAGGTCTATTACTACATCTGTATCTTTATTTTGCGATAATATGCCATTCACTGTTTTTAATGATCTACCATATGAACCTGTGTATGCTGGATAATCATGAAATGTTTTGTTATGTATTACATTGTGTCCATATGATGTTAAATATTTTTGTAGCTCATCTCCAACTCTTACTACATTATGATTTAAATCTGTTGTTCTATAATTTCCTGTTGATTCATATTTGTTTGCATCTGTTTGAGTATAACTTTCACATGTATGAGTGTGAAATATTAATATGTTTTTGCTATTTACTGTTATATTAGTTGATAAATTCATATTTGCTAAATCATAGCTTGTTTCATTTTTTATTTTAATTCCATTTTTTTCATAATTATATGTATTTTTATATTTTGAAGCAACAGTTTCTGTTTGTATATCAGTGCTAACTTCTGTAATATTTGATGTATCAATGTTTTCTTGATTAACAGAATCATCTATATTATTTGTAGTATTAATATTTCCTACATTATCTTGATTTTCATCTTCTTCATCTACAGATGTTATATTTCTTGATGATACAGTTGTTGACATTCTAAATTCGCTTTCTAACATACTTTGTGGTTTTATTTCAAATATATTTGCTCTTTTTAATTCCCCCATTTCTGTTATTTCTTCGGCTATGTATGAAATACATTGTGTTGTATTTATTGTTTCAGTTTCAAAATTCTTTTTTGAATAATTGTATATTTTTAATATTATAAATAAAGCAGCAACTATAACGCCGAGTTTTATTATATATTTCCAAATATCTTTTGTAGAAACTACAGATACTTTTATCATATGCGTCTCCTTTGTATGATTTATAAAAATTCAATGAATATAGTTTTCATTAATTGACCTTATTATAAATTATATGCTAGATATTGAATATTTATGATTTTCTATATATAATAATACTACTTTAAGGAGGTGATTTTTTGGAAGAATTAGATAGTAGAAAAGTCCTTTCAAAAACATTCTTTTGGATGTTTTTAGGATTACTTGGTACAGGTTTAGTTGCTTTTTACACTTATAGCTCTGGATTGTATATATCAATTTTTACTTCTGTTAGCTCTTTGGCAATTTTAGCTTTAGTAGAGGTCGTTGTTGTTATAGTATTTTCTCTTTGTTTTAGAAAGCTTCCACCTACTGTTGTTGGAATACTGTACTTTGTTTATGCATTTTTAAATGGATTTACATTTTCTAGTATTTTTGCAGTTTATGAAATTAGCTCTATAATGTATGTATTTTTATTAACATCTATTTTATATGCAGTTTTAGCCTTTTGTGGTTATAAAACTAAAATTGATGTTAGTAAATGGAGTACTATTTTATTTGTAGCTTTAATAGTTTCATTAATTGCATCTATTGTAAATTTATTTTTAGGAAACACAATGGTTGATATTGTAATAAGCTGGATAGTTATATTTATATTTGCAGGTTACACAATTTATGATATGCATGTATTAAGAGAGCTATCAAGTGACCCATCTATAAACCAAGATAAAGTTTATATTTATTGTGCTATGCAATTATACTTAGATTTTATAAACTTGTTTATACGATTACTTCGTATATTTGGAAAAAGCAGAGATTAAAAAAATGCAGATATTTTATCTGCATTTTTTATCTTTTATAGGGCAATATTCACTTATTCGTTTTTCAAAATAAATAAATTTTGCATGTTAGATACTGCCTAATTCAATGTGTCCCTTTTTCCCTAAAATGGTAAAAGAGAACCGTCCCCTTTTCCCAGCTATTGCACACAATTTTCATCTTTTACATAATATTTTGTTCCAAGCATTTTATCTGGTAAATATTGTTGCTCTACATAATGACCTGGATAATCATGTGGATATTTGTATCCTTCATGATATCCTAATGCTTCCATTCCCTCTACTGGAGCATTGCGTATGTGCATTGGAATTTCTCCTGTATCTTTATTTTTTACATCTTCTAAAGCTCTATTTATTCCTAAATATGATGCATTAGATTTTGGAGATGTTGCTACATATGTTGCGGCTTCTGCTAATATAATTCTTGCCTCAGGCATTCCTACCATATGAACTGCTTGCATCGCTGAATTTGCCACAACTAGAGCATTTGGATTTGCCATACCTACATCTTCTGCAGCTGAAATTACAATTCTTCTTGCAATAAATACTGGATCTTCTCCTCCATTTATTGCTCTTGCCAAATAAAATATTGCAGCATCTGGGTCACTTCCCCTCATAGATTTTATAAATGCACTTATATTATCATAGTGACTATCTCCATCTTTATCAAATAAAGCTTTTCTATTTTGAACACTATCTGCTGCAATTTCGTTTGTTATATGTATATATCCATCTCCGCTAACACTTGTTGTAAGTACTGCAACTTCTAATCCATTTAATGCTGTTCGCACATCTCCATTTGCTGTATCAGCAATTTTTAGTAGTGTTTCATCTTCTATTTTTATATTATAATTACCTAATCCCTCAGGACTTTGTAACGATTTTTTTAGCACAGTAAAAATGTTTTCTTTTGTTAATGGATTTAATTTAAATATCATTGATCTTGATATAAGAGCCTTATTTACTTCAAAATAAGGATTTTCTGTTGTTGCACCAATTAATATTACAGTACCATTTTCTACATATGGCAATAATGCATCTTGCTGAAGTTTGTTAAATCTATGAATTTCATCTATAAACAAAATACATTTTCCAGATGGATTTAATAGCATATTTTGTGCTTCTTCAACAGCACTTTTTATATCACCAATTCCAGCTGATACTGCATTTATTTTTTTGAATTTATATTTTGTAGTATTACTTATTACTTTTGCCAAAGATGTTTTACCACATCCAGGAGGCCCCCATAAAATAATACTTGATAATCTATCAGCTTTTATTGTTCTATAAAGGATTTTATCTTTCCCTAAAATATGCTCTTGTCCAACATAGTCATCTAATGTTTTTGGTTTCATTCTGTATGCTAATGGTTCATTATAATTCATTACTTTTCCTCTCTTTTAAGTTTATTTTTTATTAAAAAAGGAAAAGAGCTCTTTTCTCTTTTCCCTAATATCTATATTTTTGTTTTATGCTCTTGGATGTGTCTTTTTATATATATTTTTTATTCCTTCATCTTGGAATTGCATATATACTTGTGTTGATGATATGTCTGAATGTCCTAACATTGTTTGTATAGCTTTTAAATCTGCTCCATTTTGTAAAAGGTGAGTTGCAAATGAATGTCTTAATACACCTGGTGTTATATCTTTATCGATATGAGCTTGCTCTTTATAATATTTTACTATTTTCCAAAAACCTTGTCTTGTTAATCTCTTTCCATTAATATTTACGAATAATGACTCTGTATCATCTGTTTTTATTAAATATGGTCTTGATTCATCCATATAATTTTTCAATGCTTGTAGTGACATTGCTCCAAGTGGAATTGTTCTTTGTTTTGGACCTGTTTTACATATTACATATCCTTCTTTTACATTTACATCACTTATATTTAAAGAAATAATTTCTGTTACTCTCATTCCTGTTGCATATGCAAATTCTAACATTGCTTTGTCTCTTATTCCCTTTAAATCTGTGTCTGTTGGTTGTTCTAGTAATAATTCTACTTCTTTTGTTGATAATACATTTGGAATTCTTTTTTCTATTTTTGGTGACTGTACATTTGCTGTTGGATCTTCATTTATATCCTTAACTCTTACTTCATATTGATAAAAAGACCTAATTGAAGCTAAATTTCTTGACACTGTAGATGTTTTTTTGCCATTTTCTTGTAGATAGTCTAAATAATTTTTGATTGTTGTTTCATCTGCTTTTGAATAATCTAATTGTTTTTTATTGATGTATTCTTCATATTGATTTATATCTCTTTTATAAGATTGTAATGTGTTATCTGTTAATTTCTTATCTTTTTGAAGAAATTCTAAAAAATTGTTAATTTGCTTTTCCATTTTAGTTCTCCCTACCTTTATTTTTATAATTTACATAAACTATATATGTTATATCAAAATAAACTTTAATTGTAAATAGTTTTTTTAGATTTTTTAAATAAAATTTATTATTATATTATTTGTTATATTTGTTGTAACAAACACTTCTATTACAGATGATATTATTAGGCCAATTGCCATAAATAAAGAAAACATTGTATGTCTATATATTTCGTACTTTATGTTTTCTTTATTTCTTTCCTTCATTGTCGATTTATACATTTTTATTGAGCTTACAGTTAATGCTAATATACATGGAATTGCAATAATATTTTGTAATAACATCGAACTTATTGCAAATATTATGCCTTTTCCTTTTTCTAATACAGCTATTATTGCAGATATTGAATATCCTATACATATTCCTTTATATCCTAAACAACCATATACTAATGGTATTCCAATTATTGTTGACCCAGAAATCCAAATAATTACTGCTAATTTTAAGTTAGACATTATTGAATTTATTAACAATTTTTTTGTATCTATTTGATATTCATTATTTTTTATTGTTTGTATAAACTCATTTATGTAACCAGATATGTCTTTTTGATTTTCTGCATTTGAACTGTTTAATATCATAACTCCTATAATAATTCCTATAAAAAAAACTAATATTGATATTGCATATTCTTTTATATTTTTACTTACATGATTTTCTATTATTTGTATTATTTTATTTTTGCTTTTTGCAAATTTTCTTTTGTTTCTCATTGTTCCTCCATATAAAAAAAATCTTATACATAATTTTTATTCAAATGATTTTTGAAATAGAACAATGAGTTCTTTTTTGTTAAGTGGTTTTGTTTATTATTTTTTTGGATTATTCTTTATTGTAAATATTTATCCAATCTTTTCCTTTTTAGGAGCTGTTACTTTTCCGTATACTCCTCCTCCACCTGCTTGGATATTCATGTTTCCTGATCTTGCATTTACTATTACATCTGCCATTTTACTTCCAACTACTGCTTCTATGTCATCTTTTGATAATTTGTGTAAAATATTCATTTCTGTTTCAAAATTCGATAGTAGTTTTTCTATTGTTTTTCCTCCAACTCCTGGCATAAATGTTAGTGGAATTTGATAAATATATGGAGGTCTGTTTGCTGGGCTTTTTGTTTCTTTTTTGTCTTTTATTATTTCTATTCTATCATAAACTCCCATTGTAATATTTGTTCCATTACATCTATCACACTTTAGTACTGGTGCTTCACCAATTACTGGCATGTTGCAATCTTCGCAAAATGTTCTATGATATTTTCCAAGTTTTGGGTCTAATCCATAATTTGCTATTATTTTTCTTCCATCTTCATTTTTTATTGCTTTTAATATTTCTTTATAGCTAATATCTTTTACTAGCATTTTATTGTATTCTCTTGCTATTTTAGGTAATGAATGAGCATCAGAATTAGTTATAAATGATTTATTTTCAAGTTCGGATATTGTATCTGCTAAAAAAGTATCAGAGCTTAATCCTAGCTCTATTGCTGGTATTCTGTCATATTTTTCTTTAAATATTTTTTCTAATCTATCTGTGCAATTTCCATAAAAACTTTTATGTGGTGTAAATGCATGCGCTGGAATTAATACACCATTGTATTTTTCTACTATATCTATTAAATCATATGCTGATATATCTGCTCTTTGAGAGCTTAATGTTATATTACTTATGTGTGTACTCATTTCTTTCGAAAATGCTTTTATGTCTGCCAATTTTGGAAAATAACATAAATTATGTGCACTTCCAGTTTTTCCTTTTTCATTTTTTTCTGAAGTTTCTATTTCACTTCCTAAAATTATACATACTTTATCTTTGTATATAATTCCGCCATCTTCTATTTCATATGCTTCTCCTGTTGCTAAAAAGTTTTCTATATCTTCAATTACATATGGTGATGCACAATCTATTATTCCTACTACACTTATTCCTTTTCTTTCAGCACATTCTTTTGCTATATTGGCAAAATTTAATGATCTTGCTGCTGTTATTTTTATTGGCTTTCCATTTTCGCTTCTTCCTATATGTACATGTAAATCTGCAAAAATTTCGTTCATTTGTTTTTTCCTCCTATTGTCTTATTATTTTCTTATGTTATTACAGTATTACCATATTTTTTGTATAATCTAAATTAGCCAAAGATTCGCTTTTACATGCCATTGTATATACATTTGTTGAAAATATATCTATGTCTAATAATCTTTTATATATTTTGCTATTTTTATTGTTATTATTTTTGTCTTGGAATTTTTTTACTGATGTTATAACAGTTGCCTTCGGATTTTGTTTGTTTATTCTTGATATTAGCTCTTTGCCTTTTTCATTAAATCCTAAAACTCGTATATATGGCTCCGTTTTTTTTGCCATTCCAACATCTCTTTTTGTTATTCCTAATAATGCACATATTAATATTCTTTGTATTCTTGTTACTGTATATCTTTTAGTTTTTACAATATTTATAAGGTTTGTTATATCATTTGAGTAATTAGCTGCATTTTTTAAGCTGTGTTCTAAACCTTCATTTACATCTGGTAATTCTGCAATTTCACTTACTGTCATTCGTCTTAAATTATAAATTATTTCTTTTTCATATCTTGATAAATCTAATACAACATTTCCAAGTTCTGTTTCTTTTTTTAAAATTTGATATGTACTTTTTGGTACTACTTTTCTTATTTCACTAAATTCTTCATTTTTCAGCAATTTTCTTATTGCTGTTGCACTTGCAAATTCATCAACTATTACATTATCATTGTAGTATACCTTTTCGCGCTTTACTGGAATTGGTTGTATTGTTGATTTTATTTTCTTTAGTGCTTTTAAATATTCTATTGCTAATATATTATTTGGTGTATTTAGAATATTATCATACCTTTTGTTATCGTTTAAATACAACATTAAAGCATTTTCTCTTGCTTTTGGAAATGATAAACCTTTTTTTAGCTCTGAATTTAATATGCTTTTATATTTCATTGGCTCTTCATTTACTATACTTGATATATTATTTAATGCTGCAAAATCACTTGTTTCTGTTCCAAATGATATTGCATCTACTATTTTTAAATTATTTAATAATTTTATTGCTCCTAAAGAAAATCCTTCTGCGCTAGCTACACTATATATTGTAGGAAGCTCTATTACTAAATCTACTCCATTTAAAAGTGCCATTTCTGCTTTTTTCCATTTATTTACTATTGATGTGTTACCTCTTTGTACGAAGTTTCCGCTCATAACACATATACAATATTGTGCACCCGATTGCTCTTTTGCTTTTTGTAAATGGTACATATGGCCATTGTGAAAAGGATTGTATTCTGCTATGATACCTAGAACTCTATTTTCTTTCATTTTTTGTATCCCCCTTTTCCACAAAATAAATATTTTTGTTAAATATGTTGTTGTATTCAAAATTTACTGTTATAATATCATAAAAATGCGAATATAACAATAGTTATTTGGAAAGGATTTGATAAAATAATGGATGAAGTTACAATTTATACAGATGGTGCTTGCTCTGGTAATCCGGGCCCAGGTGGTTGGGGTACTATTCTTATTTATAAAGATATTAAGAAAGAAATTTCAGGTGCTTCTGCTAATACTACTAATAATATTATGGAAATTACTGCTGTTGTTGAAGGATTAAAACTTTTAAAACACCCTTGTAAAGTTAATGTATACAGTGACAGTGCTTATGTTGTTAATTGTTTTAAACAAGGTTGGATTTATAATTGGTTAAAAAAAGGTTGGAAAACAGCTAATAACGAACCTGTAAAAAACAAAGAGCTTTGGCAAGAGCTTTATAATTTGACTAAAATTCACGATGTTACTTTTAATAAAGTTAAAGGACATAGTACTAATGAATTAAATAATAGATGTGATGAACTTGCAAGAAATGCAATTGATACTTTATAAAATAAAAAATTTTTCAATTCTAACTTACATTCGTTCAAACAGCTACAGATATCTTGAATTTTAAAGCTATAAAACAAAAAATTTGTGTGCCCCCAAAAGCGAGGGTACACAATTTCTTATATCAGGCAATTAACAGTAATTCGGTAAGGATTTTTGTATCTTCTACACAGCTATAAAAAACAAAAAACAATAATTGTAATTTACAATCAACAATATTAAAAATCCAAAAGAACTAATATGGATAGTCTAATTAACATAATTTAATTCATTTACTATACCTGAATATTTAACTATAAACACTTCTTTGTTCTCTTGTTCTATACTATTTGTTATATTTTGCAATAAAATTTTAACCTTTTCTTCCAAATTTTCTATTTGATTTGCATAATCGTTTGCCAATATAATATTATTTTTAGCACTATTCCAATCTTTTTCCTCTACATTGTAGTATACTTCATATAATTTTTTCTTCACTTTTAAAATATACAATTTATTTTTATCATAATTTACTTTTTCTGCTATGTCTATAATATTATTGTAAAAATCCACTGTTTCTTTCATAAAATTAATTTTATTTTTTTCAATTGATATCATAAATAAATTATCAAAATTTTTATCAATTTTTTTAATTTCTTCTTGATTAATATTTTCTTTTGTACTTATATCATTTTCTATTACAGCCCACGATGTGTATAAATTTTCTATTTCAATTTTTATTTTTTCCCAATCCTCATCTTTTACAGAATTATCTTCACTATATCGCATAGACATTATTGTTATTTCTTCACCTTTTTTATTTGACGATGATTGCATGTTTTGTCCTTCTTGGCTGGCCTCTGAATCTCCTTCACTTTGTTTTGATAATTCATCTGAACCATCTTGGCTTTTTTCACTTGAACTATCTTGACTATTTTTACCTGAGCTTTCTTGACTGTTCTCACTAGAGCTATTGCTTTCGTTATTATTTTCATCTGTTGATTTTATACTTGTTTTTTCCTCTTCTATTTCATAACTAGTCTCCATATTTCCTGTAACTATGTCTACGAATTTTGAAATTTCTTTATCTAAAAATTTAATTTCAATTGCTATTTTATCATCAATTGTTTGATTTTGCTCATTTTTTCTTTTACATCCACTAAAACATAAAATTATTGCCATTATTATAATTAGGCCATATAATATTTTTCTTTTAATTTTTATCACCTCTTCATTTTTTACAGTTCATAGTTTTAAAAGAAACTGTTCCGAAAATATTATATTATAATATAATATCTTCTTCACTACTCTATAATGGCTATGAATCTCGTTTATTATATATTTATTTTTTCACAAAAATTGGATTTTATTCTTTTGAATATATAATAAAAAAAAACAAATACTAAAATTAAATATTTTAGGAGATTTTTATGGATACAATAGTTAGGCTTTATAGTACAAATTTAAATGAACTTAATAATTTTTTGAATGATTTTTTTTCGAGTGATATTTCTTTAAATAATCAATCTAACTGGGAAAAACATTATTCAAATCCAGTTGAACTTGCTGATATTATTGCAGCTCTTATTGATAATAAAGAACTTTATCCTAGTGTTAATATGTGGATTAGTATTGATAATGGCGTTTTTATAAATATAAAAGAGGATAATTATAATGCGTTTATTCAGTATCTTTTTGAAAGATATCCATATTAAAAAAAGATGAATTCTGTTAAAATTCATCTTTTTTATTTTATTTAATTAAAGAAAAATAATTTTTTTCTTGTTTTTAACTGTTTTGGGCAATTTATATTGATATCTACATCATTTAATATTTTTTGTGGATTGCTTGTTGTTATTTGATATATATATTTTTCACTATGTACTATTTCTTTCATCTTTTTTAAAATTGTATTAATATTATCATATATATGACCTTGTTTATGTGTGTCTGAACCTAAAAAATTTATTAATCTATTTTCTAATAAAATTTCTACAGTATTTTTTGCTGTTTTTCCATATTGCTCTATAAAACTGCCATAATTAGATTGGATTAAAACTCCACATTTTATTATATCTATTAGACTTTCTGGATTTTCTTGTATATATGTATATCTTTCTGGATGAGCTAATATTGGTATATATCCATTCGCCTTTATTGTATATATTATTTGCTCTAAATCTAGCATTCTATTTGAAAATGGTAATTCAAATAATATATATCTACTGTTTGCTAATGTTGATATTTGTGAATCTACTAATAACTTTGGTGTATTTTCTGTTAATAATATTTCATTTCCTTGATGTAATTGCACAATTATTTCTTGGTCATACACCGTCTGCTTTAATTCACTTATTTTACTTTTTATAATATCCTTTTTATTTTCGTAATATTCTTCTATATAATGTGGTGTTAATATAATGTCAGAAAAACCTGCTTTTTCTGCTTTTTTTAAATTTTCAATTGTACTTTCAATTGAATCAGAGCCATCATCTACATTGTTTAATATATGAGAATGTACATCTATCATTTTATACCCCTATTTTCTATCACTTTCTAAATATTGACTTAATTGTTGTAATACATTATTTATATCAATATCTTTATTTTTTTCTTCTGATTCTTTGTTTGTTGAAGTTTCAACCTCATTTAATTTTCTTTTAACTTCATTTATTTCTGCTTCTTCTATTTTCTTTTTAGGTGCTTGTTTTGTAGTTATTCCCCAAGTTTTTTTACTTGTAACTATTGAATTTTCGTAATAATATCCAGTTTTAGTTTCTTTTTTATTTGTAGGCATTTTATTTACTACAACACCTGCAATTCTTCCTCCAACATTTGTTATATTTCTTTTAACTTGGTTTAAATCCTCTATTTTTGTTTCTTTGTGAGCTGAAACAATTAATGTTGAATCAACAAATTTTGATAATATTATTGCATCTGTTACTATTGTGCTTGGTGTTCCATCAAATATTACAATATCAAATATTTGCTCTAAATATTTAATTAAATCAATCATTTTTTGACTAGTTAATAATTCAGATGGATTTGGTGGAATCATTCCAGCTGTCATTATATATAGGTTTTCTATCATTGTAGTTTGAATATAATCTCCTATTGAATTCAAACTATCACCTTTTGTTGTCATTATTAAGTAATTTGACAATCCTTTATCATTATTAACTTCAAAAATGCTATGTTGTCTTCCTTTTCTCATATCTGCATCAACTATTAAAACTCTTTTGCCTGCTTGTGCAAATGTTACTGCTAAATTTGATGCAACCCAGCTTTTTCCTTCACCTGGTACAGTACTTGTTATTAGTAAAGATTTTAATCCTTCATCTACATTCATAAATTGTATGTTAGTTCTTAGGGTTCTAAATACTTCTGATATTTGTGTCTTTGGTGATACAAATGTTATTAGTTCATTTTTCATTTTAGTATATTCCCCCTTTTTTATTATCTTCATTAACAAAAGGTATTGAAACTAGTGTAATTAGCTCACTATTAGTTTCTATGTCATCTGCATCTTTTATTGTATTATCAAACATATTTGTTATTAATACATATATTATTGATATAACAAGTCCGATAACTAAGAATATTACAATATCTCTTACATGATTTATATTGCAAGGTGTTATTGGCTCTTCTGCTTCATCTACTGTATAAACATTATTTATTTTGTAAATGTCTGCTACAGTTTTTGCAAATACTTTTGTTACTTCATTTGCAATTTTCATTGCCTTTACTGGATTTTCATCTTTTACTGTTATTTTTATCATTTCTGAATCTTCTATTTCACTAACAGTTATTTTATTCTTAAGTGTATCTTCAGTTTCATTAATTTGCAAATTATTAATTGCCTGTCTTAAAACATTTTTACTTTTTACTAATTTACTATATGTACCAATTAAATTTTGTGCTAAACCAACATCTGAAGATGTTATTGTTTGACCTGATGTTTCTTCTCCTACTGCTGCAGCATCTTTTACTAGTACTACTGTTGTGTATGCTTCATATTTTGGGTCTACAAAGTAAAAAGAATAAATTGTTCCTATTATAATAGCAATTAATGAAATTACTATAATATGTAGTCTTTTGTTCCAAAAAATATTGATTAATTTTTTTAAATTTAGCTCTTCCATTTTTTCCCTCCATAAAATAGTATGCATCTAATATTATACATAAAATAGGAACATTTTGCAAGCATTTTGGGAAAACAATCGAAAATAATGCCGATTATGGGTTGTAATTCACAAATTATTCATTTTGAACTAATTCAAAAGATATTCTTCTTAGCTCTTTATTGGCTTCTATTACTCTAATTTTAACTTTTTGACCTATTTTGTAAATAGTATTTGATTGCTCTCCTATTAATAGTTTATTTTCTTGATTATATATAAAGTACTCATTTCCTAAATTTTCAAATCTTATTAATCCTTCTACTGTATTTTCTAGCTCAACAAACATACCAAATGAAGTTATACTTGAAATAATTCCTTCATATTCATTGCCAATTTTACTTTGCATATATTCTGCTTTCTTTATGTCTTCGCTTTCGCGCTCTACTTTTTGTGCTATTTTTTCTCTGTCTGATGACCTTTCTGCGTATTTTACTGCTTGCTCTGAATATGTATTTATAAATGTTTCATTTACATTATAATTATTGTTTATATACATTGAAATAATTCTATGTATATATAAATCTGGATATCTTCTTATTGGTGAAGTAAAGTGACAGTAATATTTACTTGCAATTCCAAAATGTCCTTTGTTTGTACTTTCGTATCTTGCAAGTTTTAATGTTCTTAATATTAAGTTTGATACAACTTTTTCTTCTGGCTTTCCTTTTATTTGTTCTAATATATCTGCAAAAGCTTTTGGGTGAATATTGTCTTTGTTGTATTTTACTTTGTATCCTAAATTAAATAAAAATTTATTTAAGTCATCTATTTTGTCTGTGTCTGGCACTTCGTGGACTCTGTATATAAATGGTGCTTCTAGCCAGTAAAATTTTTCTGCTACAACCTCATTTGTTATAAGCATAAATTGCTCTATTATTTCATTTGCAAAATTAGTTTCATATTTTTTTACATCTATTGCTACACCATTGTCGTCAAGAATTATTTTACTTTCTGGTACATCTAAATCTAAACTACCTTCTTTGGCTCTTTTGGCTTTTAATATTTTTGCCAGCTCTTCCATTAATAAAAAGTTTTGTATATATGGTTTATATTTTTCTATTGCATTTTTTTCACTTTCTGTTAATGTTTCATTATTTTCTTGTTTTATAATTGAATACACATCTGTATAACTCATTCGCTCTGTTACATTTATTACGCTCTTTTTTATATCTGATGAAATTACTTTACCATTTTTATCGATTTCCATTAATACAGATATAGCTAATCTATCTTGTTTTGCATTTAAACTACAAATTCCATTGGATAGCTCTTTTGGTAACATTGGAATAACTCTATCCATCATATAAATACTTGTTCCTCTTAAAATTGCTTCTTTATCTAAATTAGAGCCTTCTTTAACATAATGACTAACATCTGCAATACTTACTATTAAATTATATGTACCAGAGCTATTTTTTTCAACACATACAGCATCATCTAAATCTTTTGCGTCCTCTCCATCTATTGTAAATATGGTTTTATTTCTTAAATCTATTCTATTTTTTAGCTCTTCTTTAACAATTGTTTTTTCTATACTTCTAGCTTCTTTTAATACTTCTTCTGGAAATTCATATGGCAAATCATATTCTTTTATTAAAGACAACATATCTATTCCAGCCATATCTACATTTCCTAATACTTCTATTATCTTTCCTTCAGCTTTTTTACCTTTTTCTGGATACTTTGTTATTTTAACTACTACTTTTTCTTTATTTTTAGCTCCATTAAAATGCTTTTTTGAAATAAATATATCTGAACCAAATTTTTTATCATCTGGAATTACAAAACCAAAGCTTTTATTTAATTCAAATATACCAACTAGAGTATCTTTTTCGTGTGATAGTGTTTTTATTATTTTTCCTTCTTCGTGTCCGTTGTTTTTCGAAAATTCTATTATTTCTACTAAAACTTCATCTCCATTTAGAGCATTTCCTTTATTTTTTCCTGATATATATATTTCATCATCTTGTCCATCTACTTTTACAAAACCAAAGCCTCTTTCGTTTATGCTTAATTTTCCTTTTTTATATAAATTATTATCTAATAGCATATATTTGCCCTTTTTTGTTACTTGTATTTTATATTCTTTTAATAGCTCTTTTAATACTAATATAAAATTTGCATATTCACTTTTAGGAACTTCCATAAAATTTGCTATTTGTTTCGCTTTCATTGGTACATATGAATTATCAGACATAAAACTTAAAATTTTTTCTTTTTGCTCTTCCATATAATTTTACCTCCATAAAATTTTTATAAAAAAAGGAGATTACTGTTTTTTGTAACCTCCTTATACATTATATTTTAAATTCAATTAATAAGATTTGGATTTTTGCCTCTTATTTTTATATTTTTACATTAAATATAAAAAGCTTAATCCTATTGAACCTATTGCAAAAAATATACCTAGTACTACTGTTGCCTTTTTTAAAGCTCCATCTCTTGTTCTACCTTTGTTTTTTTCATAGAAATTGTTTGTTGTAGACCCTGTTATTGCTCCTGAAGCACCTTGGCTATCTTTTGCTTGAATTGTTGCTAATATAATTAAAGCTACGCAAAGTATTATATATAATACAGTTACTATGTTTTTTACTATTCCCATTTTTATCCCTCATTTCGTAATTTTTCTCTTTACTTGTAATATTCTAACATATCATTTTTTTTAATGCAATAATTTTATGCAGTTTCTACTTTTTTATTTGTAGATTTTCTTTTTGGTCTTTCTATATCTTCCAAGTTTCTGTTTTCATTTATAATTAATTCAGGTTTTCCACCTTTTTTTATTGTATCTTTAGTTATAATACATTTCTCAATCTTTGGATTTGAAGGTATTTCAAACATAATATCTCTCATAATTTCTTCTAATATTGAACGTAGTCCTCTTGCTCCAGTTTTGCGTTCAATTGCCTTATCAACAATTGCATCCAATGCATCGTCTTCAAATTCTAAATCAACATGATCTATTTCAAATAATTTTTTATATTGTTTTACTAAAGAATTTTTAGGTTTAGTTATAATATCTAATAAAGCTTGCTTATCTAGCTCTTTTAAAGTAGCTATTATTGGAAGTCTACCTACGAATTCTGGAATTAAACCAAATTTTAATAGATCTTGTGGTAATAGTTGTTTTAAAATTTCGTTTTCGTCTTCTTTTTTGTTTTCTTGAAGATTTGTTCCAAATCCTATTGATTTTTTGCCTGTTCTGTCTTTTATAAGATTATCTAATCCTTCAAATGCTCCACCACAAATGAATAATATATTTTCTGTATTTATTTGTATAAATTCTTGATGTGGATGTTTTCTTCCTCCTTGGGGTGGAACTGATGCAGTAGTTCCTTCAACAATTTTCAATAATGCTTGTTGAACACCTTCACCACTTACATCCCTTGTTATTGATGGATTTTCAGATTTTCTTGTTATTTTATCTATTTCATCAATATAAATTATTCCTTTTTCTGCTTTTGCCACATCATAATCAGCTGCTTGAATTAATTTTAGTAATATATTTTCTACATCCTCACCAACATATCCAGCTTCAGTTAATGTTGTAGCATCTGCTATTGCAAATGGTACTTTTAAAATTCTAGCCAAAGTCTGTGCTAATAATGTTTTTCCACATCCTGTAGGTCCAAGTAATAATACATTACTTTTTTGTATTTCTACATCATTAATTTCTTTACTTTTTTCTACATTATTTATTCTTTTATAATGATTATATACAGCTACTGATAATGTTTTTTTGGCTTCATCTTGACCAATTACATACTCGTCTAGTATTTTTTTAATTTCTGATGGAGTAGGTAATTTTTCATTTTCATTTAAAGTATATTCCTCTTCATTTTCGTAAAGTTCATCCTCTAAAATTCCATTACAAGCTTTTATACATTCATCACATATATACACTCCTGGACCTGCAATTAACTTTTCTACTGCATTTTGTGTTTTTCCACAAAATGAACATCTTACACTATTGCTTTTATTGCCGTTTGCCATTTTCCCTCCTAATTTTTCAAAAATAAAAATAACTTTTTACTTTTTTTAACTACTTTCTTTTATCCATTATTCCATCTATTAATCCATATTTTAATGCTTCTTCTGCAGTCATGTAGTTATCTCTTTCAGTATCTCTTTGGATTGTTTCTAAACTTTGACCTGTTCTATCACTTAATAGTTTATTTAATTTTTCTCTTGTTTTTACCATATGGTCTGCATGGATTTTTATTTCTGTTGTTTGTCCAGATAATCCTCCACCACCAATTAATGGTTGATGTATTAATATTTCTGAATTTGGTGTAGCAAATCTTTTACCTTTTTCTCCAGATGCTAATAATACAGCTCCCATACTAGCAGCCATTCCAACACATATTGTTGATACTGGACAAGATATATAATTCATTGTGTCTACAATTCCCATACCATCTGTAATAGATCCTCCTGGGCTATTTATATATAAATATATTTCTTTTTCAGGATCTTCTGACTCTAAAAATAATAATTGTGCTATTACTAAACCAGCTGATGCACTATTTACGTCCTCTCCTAGAAATATAATTCTGTCTTTTAATAATCTTGAAAAAATATCGTAAGATCTTTCTCCTTTTGAAGTTTGTTCAACTACATATGGAACTAAACTATTTTTTTCTAACATAATCTTCCTCCTTTATTTATATAATTATATGAATTTTATAATATAACTGTTTATTTTTCAATAGCTCTTTTAATATATTTGAAAAAAAGTCAGAGACATAGATAATATACTTTTTATACTTCAATTTGCCCCTAACTTTTTTCATTTATTATTCAGATTTTTCTGTTTTTTCTGTTTTTTCAGCCTTTTTTGCAGCTTTTATTTTTGCATTATCTACTATAAATTGTATAGCTTTTTCAGTTGTTATATTATTTTTTAAATATTCTTTTAGATTTTCATTTTCTAAAAGTTCTTCTTCTTTTTTACCGTAATTTTTAGCCATTTCTTTAATTTTTTCTTCTATTTCGGCGTCTGTAGCTTCAATTTTTTCTGCTTTAACTATTGCTTCTAATACTAATCTTGTTTTTACAGATTCTGATGCTTGAGCTTCATATTCTTTTCTCATATCATCTTCTGATTTATTTATTAATTTTAAGTATTGAGCTAAGTTTAAACCTTGGTATGCTAATCTTCCATCTATATCTTTTAATATATTGTCTAATTCAGTTTCAATCATTCCTGATGGAATATCTATTTCTGTATTTTTAGCAACTTCTTTAATTACAGCATCTTCTAATTGATATTTAGCTTGATTTTTTTTGTCTTCTACTAATTTTTCTTTTATACTTGCTTTTAAATCTTTTAATGTATCGAATTCACTTACATCTTTAGCAAATTCATCATCAATTGCTGGTAATTCTTTTACTTTTATTTCATGTAATTTAACTTTAAATGTTGCATCTTTTCCAGCTAATTCTTTTGAAAAATATTCTTCTGGGAATTTAACATTGATATCTTTTTCTTCATCGATTTTCATACCAATTACTTGGTCTTCAAATCCTGGTATAAATGTTTTGCTTCCAATTTCTAATTCATGATTTTCAGCTTTTCCACCTTCGAATGGAACTCCATTAACAAATCCTTCAAAATCAATTACAGCTATATCTTTATTTTTTACAGCTCTATTATCAACACTTACCATTCTTGCATTTTTTTCTGCCATACGGTCTAATTCTTTTTTAACATCTGCTGCAACTACTGATGTATCTATTTTTTCAACTTCTACACCTTTATATTTTCCTAATTTAACTTCTGGTTTTGTTTGAACAACTGCTGTAAATATTAAGTCTTTTCCTTTTTCCATTTGAGTTATTTCTATTTCTGGTCTGCTTACAGCTTCTATGTTGTTTTCTTTTAATTCTTTTTCGTATATTTCAGGTACTATTTCATTAAAAGTATCTTCATAAAATATTGATGATCCATATGTTCTTTCAATTATTGACATTGGAGCTTTACCTTTTCTAAATCCTGGTATACTAAAATATTTAGCTGTTTTTTTGTAAACAGTTTTCATTCCTTCATCAAATTTTTCAGCTTCTACTGTAAAAGTTAATTTTAATTCATTTGTTTTGTCTGTTTTTTCTACTTTTATACTCATTACTATTCATCCTTTCACTCTTTAAAACTAGCTTTCTCATTATAACACATATTTTTGATTTTGCAACCCTTGATTTTTAAATTCCCCATTTTTTGGTATTTTGCTACAGTTTGCATTAAATATATGGCTATAAATAGAATTTACTTAGCACTTTTTATTTTTTTTGCAATTTCATCTATTTTTGAAATTAGCATTTCTTGTCTTTTTTCAAATATTTGATTTAATGCTATATTTTTTTGTTCACTTAAGCTACAATCTACTTTGTATATATTGTAATCTTCATATACTTTTTCAATTTCTTTTATATAATTAATTTTCTTAGCATTTTCAATTGAAAATGGTTCGCATAATATTATGCTTAATCTTACTTTTTGTATTTTTGCAATTTCTTTAATTTGTTCATCTAAAAAACTATAGTGATTATTATAGTCTATATATAATAATACTTCTTCACCTTTTAAAGCTTCTTCTATTTTTTTTCTTAATTGTATATATGTCTTTATATTATTTAGCTCTATTTTTTTATTGTTTTCATCTTTAAAAAATTGTTTTACGTATATACTTTTATAATTTATATTATCTTTTTTGTCTTGTTTTTCTATTAATTCACTACTTATATCTTCATCAAAATATGCAACTGTTATTTGTTTATTTTTTTGTTTACTCCAATCCAATATATAGTCTTTTTGCTTTGTTTTTTCATTTTCTTTTTCTTCAACTTTCTTAAATCCATTTTTGTAGAAAAATAATAATGCTTTTTCATTACTTGAATTGATAGTTGTAGTTATTTGTGTTTTTTTTCTTTTTATATTATTTAATAGAATTGTACCTATGCCTTCTCTTTGTATACTGCTTTTTACTATTATCAGCCAAACTTCATTTTTGGGATTATCAACACTTATAATACCTTCAATAATACCATCTTCTGTATATAATATTGTTGAATTTATATTTTCCACTAATTTTTTTCTCACTGAAGTGTAATCATTTAATATTATTTTATTTTTTGATGGCATTCCTGATTTATTTATCTCTTCTTTCCACAGTTCCATTACATTATCTATATCTTCAATTTTTATCTTTTTTAACAAAATATATCCCTTCCTGCTCAATTTATTTTCAATAATTTAAAATTTAAATAATCTGCACTTATTAGAGAAAAATTTATGCCCCCTATATCTCCGTTAATAGCATCTTTATGTGAATTTCCATGCAAATGTCCATAATAGCATCTTTTTATATCATATTTTTTTAACACTTTGTAAAATTCTAAATGATTGTTTTCTAATAACTGTTGTTTTACTAAAGGTGGATAGTGCATAAATGCAATTATTTCTTTAGTATTATCATAATTATTAATTGCATCTTTTATTGATAGCTCTAGTCTTTGACATTCTCTATTAATCATTTTTTTGCTATTTTCAGTATCTTGAAGAGCCCAGCCTCTAGAACCAACAAAAACTTTATTTTCATATTCTATTGCATTATTATATAAAAATTCTATATTATTAAATTTATTTTCTTCTAAAAATTTTTTCATACTTGTAACTGTAGTCCACCAATAATCGTGATTTCCTTTTAATAAAACTTTTTTCCCCGGTAATTCATTTAAATATTTAAAATCTAAATATGTATCTTCTAAATGCATTGCCCATGAAAAATCACCTGGTAATACTACCATATCGTCATCATTTACTTTTGCCAACCAGTCTTGTTTTATTTTTTCAGCATGATTCTCCCAATTTTTTCCAAATATATCCATTGGTTTATCTTGACTAAATGACAAATGTAAATCTGCTATTACATATATTGACATTATTACTCCTTCTATTCTAACTTTAAATTTGGTATAGCATTTAAAGTTAAATCTGATATTTTTCCATTTATATAATTATAATATCCTGCACTTGCAATCATTGCTGCATTATCTGTACATAGTTTCATCTCTGGATAATATATTTCGTATCCTTGATTTTTTAGATTTTCAAAACTTTTTCTTATATATGAATTAGCAGAAACTCCTCCTGCTAATGCAATTTTATTAATATTTAATTCTTTTGCTGCTTTTAATGTATTAAATAGTAGCTCTTCTGTAACAGTCTTTTCGAAACTTGCACATAAATCTGCTTTGTTTATATCTGGTGTTTTATGGTGAAGATTTATAACTGCAGTTTTTATTCCACTAAAACTAAAATCTAAATTTTCAAAACGAGTTTTAGGCAAAGTTATATTTGGTGTACCTTCTTTAGCAAGTTTATCAACTTTAGGTCCTCCTGGATATCCTAAACCTATAACTCTTGCAACTTTATCAAAAGCTTCACCTATTGCATCGTCTCTTGTTTTACCTAATATCTCAAACTTTTTATAATCTTTTATATGTACTAAATGAGTATGTCCTCCTGAAACAACTAGGCATAAAAATGGTGGTTTTAAATTTAAATTTGTTATATAGTTTGCTGCAATATGTCCTTCTATATGATTGGTTCCAACTAGTGGTTTATTTAAAGCATAACTTAATCCTTTAGCATATGAAACACCTACTAATAGAGCTCCAACTAAACCTGGACCATATGTGCATGCAATTATATCAATATCATCAAATGTCATATTTGCTTCTTTTAATGCTTCTTTAGCAACATTTGATATATTTTCGACATGCTGTCTTGAGGCAATTTCTGGAACAACTCCACCAAATTGAGTATGTATTGCAATTTGAGTATTTATTACATTTGAAAGAACTTCTCTACCATTTTTCACTATGGCCACAGAAGTTTCATCACAGCTTGATTCAATTCCTAATGTTATTATATCTTTCATTTTATTCTCCTCTTAAATATTACTATAATCCAAACACTAAACTTACTAATTTCATTAATCCATAATAAATGCTAGTTATAGCTGGTGATATTATTGTTCCTGCTATTCCTGTAATCCAAATTATTAAAAATATTATATAAAATATTTGTTGATTATTTTCAAACCAATTTCTAGCGTTGTATGGTAAGAAATAACTTAAAACTTTTGAACCATCTAATGGTGGTAATGGTATTAAATTAAATACTCCCAAACCTATATTTATTGAAATTATACTTTGCAAAATTGTTATAATTGTTAGTGCTGTCCTTGTATCCATAGAAGTTAATGCATTAAATTTTATTAAAACCCCATATATAGCAGAAAATACTATCGCTAATATGAAATTAGCTAATGGACCTGCTATAGAAACAATTGCTTCTGCTTTTCTTACAGAAATATTTCTATTAAAATTTCTTGAATCAATTTCTACAGGTCTGCCCCATCCAAAACCTAAAAACAATAGCATTACTATTCCTATTGGATCCATGTGTTTTAATGGATTTAAACTTAATCTTCCTTGTGATTTTGCAGTATCATCGCCTAATTTATAGGCAGTCCATGCATGAGCATACTCATGAAATGTTATTGCAATTAATACACCTGGTATACTTAATAATAGAGCTAATATTTGCCCTGGATTTGAAGCATATCCTACAAACATACTTAATACACATATTCCTAAAAATATGTATAATATTCTTTTGTCAAAATAAAACATATCTCACCTATCCTTTAAAATTAATTTACAAATGGTATTATATATTAAAATTCACATAAAGTAAAGGAGAATATTTATTTTGATAATCTCATTTCTCTTGCATGTTCTAATGCATTTTTTGTTATATCTCCACTTGATATTCTTGCAATTTCTTCTATTACTTCCGCTTCATTTAACAATTTTATATTTGTATATGTTTTTTCATTTTCTACTTTTTTACTAATAAAATAGTTTGAATCACCTTTTGCAGCAATATTAGCTTGATGTGTAATGCACAAAACTTGGTGTTTTTGTGATATTATTTTTATCTTTTCACCAACTGATTTTGCGGCTTTTCCACTTATTCCAGTATCAATTTCATCAAATATTAAAATAGGTACTTCATCTGTATCTGCAAGAACTGTTTTTATTGCTAACATTATTCTTGAAATTTCTCCACCTGATGCAATTTTTATAAGAGGTTTTGCTTCATCGCCTACATTTGTAGCAATTAAAAATTCTATATCGTCCAATCCGTTTTGATTAAAATTGCCACTTTCGTCATATTTTATATCTACATGAAAACTTGCATTTTTCATTTCTAAATCTTTAAGCTCTTTATTTATTTTTTCATTTAATACTTTAGAGTATTTTGATCTCATTTTATTAAGTACACTACACTTTTCGCTCATCTTAGTAGTTAAATCTTCAAGCTCTTTTTTTAATTTATTATTATGCTCTTCTAGGTTTTCAATTGTATAAATGTCTTTTTCTATTTGTTCCTTATATTCAATAATTTCAGATATACTATTTCCATATTTTCGTTTTAAATCATATATACAATCTAAACGCTCTTCAATTTCATTTCTTTTAGATTCATCAAATGATACATCACTATTTAAATCTGATATATCTCTTGTTAGCTCTTGTACATCATAATATATATTTTTTAAGTCTGTTAATTTATTTTTATATTCATCATCTATATCTTCAATCTTTTCAAGAGCTCTTATTGATAAATTTATACCATCTATAACACTTTCGCTTAAATTTGAATCAACTTCAGTTAAACAAGTATATATTTTTTCAGAATTCATTATTTTTTTTCTTTCATTATTTAACTCATCTTCTTCATTTTCCTTTAGATTAGCTTGTTCAATTTCGTTTAGTTGATATTTTAATAAATCTAACTTTCTTTGTTTTTCTTTTTCATCACCATAATTTTCTTTTAGCTCTTTTTTTATTTCATTATATCTATTGTATAATTTTTGATATTCATATTTTTCATTTAATAAATCTTTACCTATAAAATTATCTAAATAATTAATGTGCTCTTGTTTAGACATAATTGTTTGATTATCATTTTGACCGTGAATATCAATTATTTTACTCATAAACTCTTTTAATTCATTTACTGTAACAAGTCTACCATTTATTTTGCATGTATTTCTGCCATTTAAAAAGATTTCTCTACTAATAATTATGTTTCCATCTATACTATTTTCATTTTGTGGCAAATATATATTTAGTTCCACTAAACAAAAATTTTCTCCTCTTCGTACTATTTCTTTTGAAAAACGACCACCACAGGCTAAATTTAATGAGTCAATTATTAATGTTTTTCCTGCTCCTGTTTCTCCTGTTAAAACATTAAATCCTGTGTTTAAATCTACAGTAAGGTCTTCTATTATACCTATATTTTTTATGTGTAATGTTGAAATCATAATTAACATCCTTCCGTTTGCGAATATTTGTTTGTATTATATAACTTTTTGTAAAAAAGTCAATAGAAATATATTTTTTTGTAAAAATATATTTCTACATCTATATAATATAATTCTAATTTAAACTATTATAATAAGCATTATATAATTTAGCATAATACCCATCCTTTTGTAATAATTCACTATGATTTCCCTGCTCTAATATTTTACCTTTATTTAGTACAATTATTTTATCAACATTTACTATTGTAGATAATCTATGCGCTATAAATATTGATGTTTTTTCAGCAGATATTTTATCTACTGATTTTTGTATTAGCTCTTCTGTTGTTGTATCAATATTTGCTGTTGCTTCATCTAATATAAATATTGATGGATTTTGTGCAAATATTCTTGCAAATGCTATAAGTTGTTTTTGTCCAGCAGAATACGAATTACCTCGCTCTGCAGAAATTTCGTTTATACCATTATTTTGCGAATTTATAAAATCTGTAGCAGATGCTAATTTTACCGCTTCATTTATTCTTTCATCTGAAACATCAGAGTATAATTTAATATTATCCTTTAATGATTTTGCAAATATAAATGGATCTTGCAATATAGTTCCAATATTTTTTCTAAGTGATTTTAAATTAATATCATTTATATTAACACCATCGAGTAAAATTTCACCTTTTTGAATTTTATAAAATCTATTAATTAAATTAGTAATTGTAGTTTTTCCAGACCCAGTTTTTCCAACTAAAGCAATGCTTTCTCCTGGATTAATCGTAAAACTTACATCTTTTAAAATCCAATTTTCATCTTCATATGCAAACCAAACATTTTTAAATTCTATTTTTCCTTTTACATCTTTTATCTCTATTCCAGAATCATAATCTTCCAAATATTCCTCATGCTCTAATATTTCATATATTTTATCAATAGAGCTTGTTGCATCTTGTACAATTTCTACATTTTCTATTATTCTATCTATTGGTTCAAATATCTTTCTCAAATATGTTATAAATAAGTATATAACACCAACTTCTAGATTAACACCAAGCCATTTATTTGCACAAAATAATACGATTAAGGAAATTCCTATATTTTCTATTAAATCAATTAATCCTGGTAATAAACCATATAGAACTCCTATATTTTTAGATGAATTTCTATAATTTTTTGTGTTTTCTTCGCACTCTTCTTGTTTTTCTTTTTGCCTATTAAATATTTTTATTAATTTTATTCCATATATAGATTCTGCTAAAAAAGTATTTAATACAGTTCTATATTCTTTTGATCTATTAAATATTTTTTTCAATATTTTAGAAATTGTTATTGTAACAACTAACAATAATGGTATTATTAAAATATTTATTGCAGATAACTGGATGCTCATATATATCATCATTGTAAGTAATCCTAATATGATTATTATATCTTTTGGAAATGTTGTTATTACTTCACTAAATAAAGCATAAACGTCCTCTGTGTCACTTGTAACTCTTACATATAGTTTACCAGATGGTGTTTTATCATGAAATGTTACATTTGATTTTTCTATGTATTTATATAATTGATTACGCAAATTATACATTACTTTTTCACCCATATTATTTGTAGTAATTCTGTTTATGTAATCAACTATATTGCCTATTATTACGATTAGTATGTATATTACTGCTATTGTTGTGATACTTATATTATTATATATGTATAATTTTTCTGGTAAATATTTGTCCATAACTTGCTCTAATAAATATGGTTTTACTAATTCGCATATGTCTATGAATAGAGCCATTAGGGTGACTATTAGTATTGTTTTTTTGTATGGTTTTACCATCTTTTTAAATCGTTCTATTGTTTTTTGTTTCATTTTTCCTCCTTTCAGATGTTTGTATTCAAATTATGATTGTATGTTTTTCTGCAATTTGGTTGTTATACAATTATTTTAATCTAGTAGTGATGATTGTGCTTTGTGTGCTTGGTTTTGGTAGAATTCTTGATATTTTCCGTCTTTTTGTAGCAATGTTTGGTGGTTCCCTTGCTCTACTATTTCACCTTGTTCTAATACTATTATTTTGTCGCAGTCTTTTATATCTGATATTCTGTTTGATACTATTATGCAGGTTTTGTTTTTTGTTAACTCTTTTATATTGTTTAGTACATGTTGCTCTGTTCTGTTATCTAACGCTGAAAATGTATCGTCAAATATTATTATATTGCTGTTATTTAAGAAAGCTCTTGATATTACCACTCTTTGCTTTTGTCCTCCAGATAAATCTATTCCTTTTTCTCCTATTACTGTATTTATTCCATCGTCCATATGTGATATTTCGTCATATATCATTGCTTGTTGTGTACTATCTTCTATATCTTCATCTTTGTATTCATCTTTAAATAAATTTATATTTTCTTTTAGTGTTGCTGAAAATAAAAAATTGTCTTGTGTTATGTAACATATATTATCTCTTATTATTTTTACTGGTATGTCATTTATATCTTTTCCATCTATAAATATTTTTCCTCTTTCTACATCATATAGTTTTAATAATAAGTTCATTAATGTAGTTTTTCCACTTCCAATAACTCCGATAATTCCAAGACTTTCACCTTTTTTTATGTCTATATTTATATTTTCTAATACTGTCTCTATATATCCTGGATAATTGTATGTTAAATTTTTTATTTCAATATCTCCATTTAATTTGTCTTCATTACTTTTTTCAAAATTATCTATTTCTTCTTCTGGCAATTTAAACATTTTATCTAATCTATCAAATGATACTTTGAATTTTTTTGCTCTTCCAAATAACCATGGTATCCACATTACAGGTCCTTCTAGCATTGCTAAATATCCATTAAATGCAATTAAGTTACCAATTGATATTTTTCCATTTATTACTAAATTTGAACCATATAGTAATGTAATTGCATATGCTAATCCAAATCCTAAACTTACACATACAAATAATAAATTTTGATTTTTTGAAACACTTATATTATATTTTTTTAATGTTGCATTTTTATCTTTAAATTCTTCAATTTGTTTATCTTCTCCACAAAATGCTTTCATTGTTCTTATACTATCTGTACTTTCCTGTACATATTCAGATAAATCTGCAAAACTTTTTTGAGCTTCTTTCATAACATCCATCCATCTTTTTCTTATGAAAATTATTACTACTATTGTTATAAAAACCGGTATTAGTGATATTAATGTTAATTTTATATTACATGAATTACTCATCATTATAATTGCTATTGTAAAATTGGCAATTATTCTTGTTCCTGTTGAAATAAATTTTGCAGTTGTCATTGTAACTTTTCTTAAGTCACTGACAAAATATGACATTATTTCCCCATTTTTTATTTCGTCTAAAGATTTTACCTTTGTTTTAAGAAGTTTTGTAAATAGTCTATCTTTTAAGTCTTTGTCTATATATATGTTTGTTCTAAAGTCTAGATTTTTCCATAATGCTCTTGTAATTAAAATTCCTATAGAAATACTTAGTAATTGAACTATAGACTTTATAATTTCAGATTTGTTTGATTCTGCATTATATAGTAAGTCTATCATTCTACCTACTATTTTTGATGGATATGCTATAAATATTACACTTATTATTATCAGTATTATTTCTATTAAAATTTGCCATTTGTATTTTTTTAAACTCTTTATGAGCTCTTTCTTCATTTATCCCCCTCCTTTAATTGGCCTTTTTTTATATAAAAGCATCAAAAAAAGACAGACTAATAAAAATCTGCCTTTTTAGTTTATGCTTTATATAAAAATGATGCAATTTTTATTCGTACTATAAACAGGCTATAATACAAATAAATTTTACATTTGTTATAACCTTAGTATTTAATTTTTATTTTCACTCCAAATTTTCATCATTTTTATCACTTCTTTCTTTAAAATATAGGTATATGTTAACATTTTTATCAAATTTTGTCAACACGTTTTATGTAACTTTACTTTAGATAATTTATTATTGATATAACAAGATCAACCACTGTTCCTGTTAGTACTGTAAATATTATTACATTTTTAGTCTTATTTGAGATTTTTGATGATATTTTTCTCATTTTTTTTGCTATAAATGGATGTATATCTTTCATAAATATTACTGATAGTAATCCCCAAAAAGCTGAGGCTGCTAAACATACTCTACCTTGGATATTGTATGGTTGCTTTGAGTAATCCCACCATCTTATACCAAAGCATACTTCTAATATTAATGATGTTAAATATTCTAATATTGAACACCATAATGTTGCTAATATAAGTCTTTTGATTACTGACCCCTTTCCATTTAACCTTTGTGCAAGTAAAACTAATACAAGTGCTGCAAATCCATACATTGGACATATTGGTTCATATAAAAAGCCTCTATTTTCTAATACTCCATCACTTACAAATACTATTGATACATCTATTAACCATCCTAAAAAAGCATAGATGTAAAAAAATACGATATATATTTTTAATTTGTTAAATCCCTCTTTTATCATACTAAATTTCACCCTTTCTTGCTTCACTAAAATGTACATATATTTTTATATTATATTTACTCTTTTCTCTTTTTCCATGAGACAATATTATTTGCTATTATAAAAATTACAGAAAAAATTAATATTATTCCCATATATATTATTATGTTATTTATTATTTCTTTTGTAAAGTTTGTTGTACCTGCTATTGTGTTATTATTCGTTATAAACCAGTATGATGGTAAAATTTTTGCACAATTTAATACTGCTTCTGGTAAATATTCTTGTGGTACAAATGCTCCACATATGAAACTTGAACCTAGTGCTATTACATTTACAATTCCATTAATTGCATCCTTACTTTTTACTAAATTTCCTACAAATGACCCTATTGTAAGTGCTGTTATGCAAAATATAAATGAATTTATTATAAACCATAGACCATTTGTAGTTAACATCACATTTGAATATAGTATAATGCTTATTGTTACATATATAAACCATATGAAAAATACTAAAAATGCATTTCCTAATAATAATTGTGAGTTTATTTTTTTGTATGATGTTTTACTTATTATATTTCTTCTTTTAATTTTTTGTTCATTAAATTCTCTAATTACAATACCTGCTATATATATGCATAATACTAAAAATCCATAATTTGCAAAATTATAATAAAATTTTACTTTTGTAAGAACAGCAGAATCCATTTTATTTTCTACTTTAATATCAACTGTTTTTTCTAAATCTTTGTTTATATTATTTATTATTTCTGTTTCATTCATTCCAGAAATATTGTATGCTTTTGCAATATTTAGATATTTTTCTAATAGCATTTCTGTATAAGTTGCATAACTATTTGTTGATTTTTTTATTTCTATTTGCGGATTTTCTCCATTTAAAAATTTTTCAGAATATCCTTTTGGTATTTTTAAATAACAATTTATTTCTCCATAAAATAATGCATCAGCAAGAGCTTCATCTTCATTTGATATATCAACAATTTCTGCATTTTTGGATACATAATCTACGAAGTTTTTAGTAAAATCTGCATCATTATCTTCATTTATTATTGTTATTTTTGGTTTTTCTGCTAAAAAATTGGTTGTGTCTTGACTTGATGTGTTTGTTGCAAATATCGCAAAAAATAATGTTATTCCAACATATATTAAAATCATAGGATATTGTTTTTTTACTATTTTTAGATATGCATTAAATACTGTCATATTTTTGCCTCCTTATAAAAATATAAGAAATTATTATCATTATTGCCGAAAATATGGCTAAGCTTATTATGTTATTATAATATCTTGTCATTATGTCATAATAATATAATGAATAAAAACCATCTGTTATCATATTTACAGGATTGATTTTTGCTAAAATCGGAGCATTATTTTGAATTACATATTTCATTGTAACTCCCATCATTCCTGCAAAAAATGATAGTGTCATTGTAATTGCAAGTACAATTCCTGTTTTAATTCCATCTGATTTTTTACTTGATACTCCAACTAATAAACCAAGTGAAGTTCCTGCTAAACATCCAAATAATGACAATAAACATACATAACCAATATTTCCACCAAAACTTACTCCTAATATACAATATAAATATCCTATTAATATTAAAATTTCAATGTATTGTATTATAAATGATACTAATAACGAAATTAGTAGCACTTTCATTTTATGAACTGGTGCAATGCTTGTTCTTGCCCCTTTAGTACTTAAATTAGCAGTAGTTTCATCAACTACCATTAATCCTAAAAAGCCACCGTATAAACATGCCATACCAATTAATGTATAAAATTCAACTTCCATCATATTCATATTTTTACTTGATGAGTCATTAAAATATTGATTTTCTTTAAAAAATATATCTATTGCAGCTTTTTTTAATGATTCTGGATTATACTCATATATTTTTGTTGCTACACTTTCATATTGATATGTTTGCTCTATTACATATTTTATTACAGTTTGATTAATACCATTTTCTTTAACTATTACAGATGTTTTTTCTGCTGGCAATATATATCCGTCTATATCACCATTTTCTAATAATTGTTTTGCTTCTGATTCATCAACATATTTTATGTTAAATAATTTATTATCATCATCTTTTGAAACAGATTCTAGTACAGTTTTTAAAGTTTGATTATTGTCGTATTGTTCATTTTTTATTACTGCTACATCAATTACTTTTAACTTCTCATCATTTTGTATATCTGAAAAAGCCAAATGAAATAATGTTGCTAATATTATTGGAAATATCATTGTCCAAAATATTACACTTTTTTTTCTTAATAATATCTTTAACCTATTTTTAAATATATGAAAAAACATTAGTCCCTAAGCCCCTTTCCTGTTAACTCTAGGAAAACATCATTAAGGCTTGGTAGCTCTGAAAATATTCTGCTATACTTGATATTATTTAATTTTAAAAACTCTATCAAACCAGTTAAGTTTTCTTCACCTTTTTTATATGTAACACATAAATTTTCGTTTTCTTTATTTACACTTAACACATTTTTTAAACTTGACATTTTACTTATTATTTCATCAGTAATATTATCAATTGTTATTGTAATTTTTTCCCCTGTTGATATTAGATTTTTTAGCTCTTGTTTTGTACCTGATGCGATAACTTTTCCATTATCTATTATTACAATTTTAGTACAAATTTGCTCAACTTCTTCCATATAATGTGTTGTATAAATTATTGTTGCACCTTCTTCGTTTAGCTTTTTTATTCCATCTAATATGTTATTTCTACTTTGTGGATCGACAGCAACCGTTGGTTCATCAAGTATTATAAGCTCTGGCTTATGGGCTATACCACATGCAATATTTAATCTTCTTAATAAACCTCCACTTAATTGCTTTGGATAAAATTTTTTAAACTCAGCTAATCCAACTAAATTTATTGCATCATTAACATATTTTTTTCTTTCATTTTTATCTTTTATATATAATCCACAAAAATAATTAATATTTTCATATACAGTAAGCTCTTCAAAAACAGCAACATCTTGGAACACAACACCAATTTTAGATTTTATATCATAGCTTTCTGGAGTCATTTCTTTTCCAAATATCTTAATACTTCCTGAGTCAAAATTTAATAATGATAATATACAATTTATTGTTGTTGATTTTCCACTTCCATTTGGCCCAAGTAAACCAAATATTTCTCCTTTTTTTACATTTAATGATAAATTATCTATTGCCTTAAATTTTCCTCCATATGTTTTATTCAAACTATTTATTTCTAAAACATTCTCCATCCCGCTTTTCTCCTTTAATAAAACTAATTATTATTTTGTATTTTATTTAAGCATTCAAATATAATTTCATTCTTCTCGTCTTCTGTTAATTTTCTTCCAACAACATTCATCTGCCTTTGCATTTGTTGTACTGCTTTTTCCAGGGCACTATCTAGTTTAGCTGTTGAAAAATTATCTTGATCTTTTTTTATCCTTTTAAAAACACGCTCTTTTTTTATTGAATACACATAGAGCGAAATTGCAACCCCTAATACCATTCCTAATACAAAAAAAATATATTTCTCCATTTTATTGTTCCTTTCAATTTTTCCTTTTAATATCGCCATTTTATCATATCAAATTACTTTAGGCAAGATAAAATACGAGGAGTTTAATGTAAGACATCAAACCCCTCTTTTCCTCAATTTTTCTTTTCAGATGCTTCTTTTTTCCTCTTTTCATCACTCAAGAAGAGTACCCACTGTCGCACTCCCCAGAGAAAAATCAAAAGTTCCATTACAATATAAATAATAAGTAATATTTTTAACATCTTTCTTCTCTTTCTAAATTCCTTTTTCGTAACAATTAATATACGGAATTTCTCATACATTAACCATTGGTTATACAATAACTATTATATCATTTTTATACTTTTTGTCAATGGGGACGGTTCTTTTTGACAACCTTAACACACAAACCCATCCTCCATTTACATATTTCACTATTTTCACTTTCTTACATTTTTCACCATTTTCTCTCTTTTTTCATAATATATTATAACTAGATTTTCTAGTAAAAAGTCTTATGACTAATTTGAAAGGAGTAATTTATATGGAATATGATAAAAATATATGTCCTGTTGTGGGAGTAGAAGGGTTTGTTTCTGCTGGAAAACAATTTGATGTTGATATCCATCTTCCAGAAGATAATCGTTCTGTAATTTATGGAGTTATAAAAGATTGCTATGAAGAGCCAATAAAAGACGCTGTTGTAAAATTAATTGAAGTTGATAGAGATTGCAAAAAAACAGAAAGAAAACCTGTAACTCATACTTTTACAGATAAATATGGTCAATTCGTATTTGGACCTTTATGTGCAAATAAATTTTATGAGATAGAAATTTGGGCTAATCGAGTAAAACATTCAAAAATATGTACAACATCTAAACACCACGGAAAATGCTTAAAAGGTGAAAAATTAGACTGTGATTGTAATGAATATTTTGATAGAAAAGAAGAAGATGTTGAGGAATAAATTATACCAATAATTGATAAAAAAATAAGTTGGTAATTTTTAGTTATTGCCAACTTATTTCTATTACTTTATACTTCTTAGATAATTCCCATTTTTTTTATAAATCTTTTTCCTTTTTTAAATGGCTTTGATTTATTAAACATTCCTTCTTTATACATAATCGTAGTACCTGCAATCAACATACTTCCAACTAAAACACCTTTAAAGAATTTCATTTTATTCCCTCCTATTGACATTTTTTTGATATACAACATTTAATTATTCAGCAATAATTACTATAAAAGCTTTGTTTTAAAACATACTATTTTACATTAGCTTATAAAGTTGTGAATCATAACATCTATTTTTCTTGCTGTTTATTATTATTATGTCTACTTTCTTTTTTTATATACATTTTATAAAAATTATACATTTCCATAATAGCAATTATTAATAATAATATTCCAAAAATTTTTCTTAAAAAAATTTTATTTAATTTATTTGAAATAATTGAACCAATTATTGTTCCTATTATTCCATAAATTATAACTTGAAGTGCCAATTTATACTTTACTAATTTATTTTTTGAGTTTACTATCACAGAGCAAAGTGCTGTTGGTATAAAGAAAATTAAATTTGTTGCTTGGGCAATATGTTGATCTATTCCAATAAAATTAACCAATAATGGAATTAATAAAGCTCCTCCACCTAATCCCCAAGAAGTTGTTAGTCCAGATAAAATTCCAAATACTATTTCCACTAAATCACCTCAGCATACAGTAGGACGAATATACTAAAAATAAAATAAATATAATTTTAAATATTTTCGCTTTTGTATTTATTTTATTTAATAATTTGCTTCCAATATAACTCCCTATTATACCTCCTATAGCACATTTGATTCCTAAAATAATGTCAAAATTTTTATATTTTAAATAGATTATACTTGTAACTATAATTATTATAAGCATCGAAAATATTGTTGTTGCTCTTGATTCTTTTTCATTAAGTTTAAAAACATACGTACATGCTGGTAATAAAATTAACCCTCCACCAGTTGCTAATAAACCACTTATAAAACCTGTAATTAATCCTACTAAAATTTTTTTATACATACTAAATTTACCTTTTTATTTTAGTATTTCAACAAATTTAGTTTTTATTCAAATTTTCAAACTCTAGCTCTGCCAATTGAGTTAATCGTTCATCACACATAAGCATTGCTCTTATTACCTCATCTTTTAGCTCTTTATTTTCAATATTATCTGATAAATCAAAAAATTTTTGTATAAATCTTAAATACTCTTTGTCCTTTTCCTTCCAATCTCTGTTATTCATTTGTAGTAATCCTCCTTGTTAATATTTACTATATATTAAATATTAACAAGTTTCAATAGTTTTATTCAAATTTTGAAGACGGGATAAAAAATTAATTTATTTTTTATCCCGTCTTCGGCAATGGGTTGTCAATGGGGACGGTTCTTTTTGACACATTTTCCTGACAAAGGTGTCGATAGGTATCAATAGAGACGGTTCTTTTTGACATATTCTACTGACAGAGATGTGTCAAAAAGAACCGTCCCCATTGACAACCCATTGACAACCAAAATTTAAATCTAAAAAATTCTTAATTTGTTTACTGAATTTTTTATACAGCTAATTAAAAAATCAACATCTTCTTTTGTATTATCTTTTCCAAATGTTGTTCTTAATGCTCCTTGTGTTAGGTTTTCTTTTAAACCTATTGCTATTAATACATGTGATGGCTCTAAGGAGCCTGATGTACATGCAGAACCTGCTGAAGCACATATTCCATATGCATCTAGATTTAATAGTAATTGTCCTGCATCTATCCCATCAAACGATATATTGGCATTTCCTGGCAATCTTTTTACTTTATCTCCATTTAATTTTATATTTGGTATGTTTTTTTCTATTTGAGTTATGTAATAATCTCTTAAATATTTTAATTTATTATTATATGAATCAAATTCATCGTATATTAAATTTACCGCTGTTCCAATTCCAACAATTCCAGCAACATTTTCTGTACCAGCCCTTTTATTTCGCTCTTGATGACCGCCCATTTTGTATTGCTTCAAATTTTATTCCTTTTTTCACATATAATGCTCCTATACCTTTTGGACCATAAAATTTGTGAGCAGACATTGATAATGCATCAATATTAAGTTCTTTTACATCTATTTGTACATTTCCAATGGCTTGAACAGCATCTGTATGAAATATTATATTATTTTCCTTTGCAATCTCACCTATTTCCTTAATTGGTTGTATTGTACCTATTTCATTATTTGCAAACATTATTGAAATTAGTACTGTATTTTTTCTTATAGAATCTTTAAGCTCAGACAAGCTTATTAATCCATTTTCGTCAACATTTAAATATGTTACATCAAATCCATTATTTTCTAGCCATTTGCATGTATTTAATATAGCTGGATGTTCAATTTTTGTTGTTATTAAATGTCTTCCACGACTTTTATTAGCCAGCATTATTCCTTTTAATGCTAAATTATCGCTCTCACTTCCACATGATGTAAAATAAATTTCATTTTGATCTGCATTTATTGCCTTTGCAACTTTACTACGATTTTCTTCTACTATTTTTTTATTTTTTCTCCCTAAACTATATACTGATGATGGATTACCATATTCTACTCCCAAATATGGCAACATTGCTCTTACAACTTCTTCTCTTACAGCTGTTGTTGCTGCATGGTCAAAATATCTTATCTTCATAAATATATATCCGTCCTTTCACAAATTCTACATCATAATGCTTATATTTCATTATATTTATAAAACAACAAAAAAAGCACTAAATAATTAAATTTAGTGCTTTTTATTATTCAATTATTATTTTAAACAGTTGCTTCAGTCCATCTTGATACTCTTATTTCTTTATAAGTTTGTAATACTTTATCATATTTTTCATACTCATCTTCCCATATCATTGATGGAATTTTTTCAAATATTGAAAATACTTTTTCTGCCTCTTTTAAAAACATTGTTTGTTCATTTTTAGTCATTTTTCTATTGCTCTTTGAATAAACATATAAACTATCTAAATCGTTTATTGCCAAAATAAAGTCAAAAAAGTCTTTCACATTCATTCCTGCTAATTTAATTTTTACACAAACAATTCCAAATATTGCTGTTACAACAAATAAAACTAAATATAATATATATAAAATTACCATACTATCACCTTCCATCGTATACCTAATTATACCACATTTGTAATATTTTTGCAATATTAGTGTAATATCATTGTAATAGTATTGTAATATTACTGTAATAATGGAAAAGGGGAACGGTTCTCTTTTCCATTCTTTTTCTCTTCAAGCACTTTAAATTTCAAAAAGACCGAAACATTAAATGTTTCGGTCTTTTTTTAGGCTTTGATTATTCCACCTATTGTTCTGTTCATTGATGCTTCGCTATTTGGTAATATTTTATCTCCTCCAGCTATTGCTAGTACATCTCCTTTTTGAATTAAGTTTAGCTCTATTGCTTTTTCAATTCCTTTTTCAATTATATCTCTTGGCTCTCCTTTTTCATTTATTAATAATGGAATAACATCTGCAACAATAGCTAATTGTCTATATGTTTTTTCATCTGTTGTTACAGCTATTATTGGGCATGTTGGTAATAAACTTGATATTATTCTTGGTGTATTTCCAGCATCTGTGTAAGCAAATATTGCTTTTGCTCCTAATTTTGTTGCTGTTAAAGATATTGAATGATGTAAATAAAATTTATAATCCATATTTTCAAAATCTAAGTTTCTTCTTGCTATTCTCTTATCATAGCTTATTTGTTTTTCAATTGAATGAGCTATTCTTGACATTGTTTCAACACATTGTACTGGGTATTTTCCCATTGCACTTTCTCCAGATAGCATTACTGCACCTGTTAAATCAAAGATTGCATTTGCAACATCACTTACTTCTGCTCTTGTTGGACGTGGATTTGTTGTCATTGATTCTAACATTTGTGTTGCTGTAATTACAATTTTTCCTGCTGTATTACATTTTTTTATTAATTGCTTTTGAACAATTGGAACTTCTTCCATTGGTATTTCAACACCCATATCTCCACGAGCTACCATTATTCCGTCTGATACTTCTAATATTTCATCAAAATTATCAATTCCTTCTTGGCTTTCTATTTTTGATATTATTTTTATTTTTTCTCCGCCATTTTCATCTAATACTTTACGAATTGCTTTAACATCATCAGCTGATCTTATGAAAGATGCTGCTATGTAGTCAAAATCATATTTACATCCGTCAATTAAATCGTTTATATCTTTTTCTTTTAATGCTGGTAAATTGATATGTCTTCCTGGTACATTTATACTTTTTCTGTTCCCTAAATCTCCACCATTCATTACTTTACAAACTATGTCTTTGCCTTCAATTTTTTCAACTTCTAATTCTATTTTTCCATCATCAATTAATATTGTTGTTCCTGGCTCTACATCTTTGTATAAATCTTTATATGTAATAGATGTTTTTGTGTTATCACCTATTATATCGTCATTTACTAATGTAAATGTTTCTTCAGCTTTTAAAGTTACTGGATTTTCTACTAATTTTCCAGTTCTTATTTCTGGTCCTTGTGTATCTAAAAGTATAGCTACTGGTAAACCAACTTCTGCACTTGCTTGTTTTATTTTGTTATAAAAACCTTCTTGGTCAGCAAATGAACCATGAGAAAAGTTTAATCTTGCAACATTCATTCCTGCAAGTATCATCTTTTTTAATATTTCAACATCATTTGTGGCTGGTCCTATTGTACATACAATTTTTGTTCTTTTAGTATTTATCATTTTATTACCTCCATTTGTTACTAAAATTGACATCTGTTATTATATCACCAATATTTCGTTGATACAACAGTTATTTTGTTTTTTTCCTTAATTTAGCTACAAAAAATCCTTCATATAGTTCGTCAGGGCATATGCACATTGTACCTTCTATTTTTGTTGGTAGTTTTGGTATTTCTTCATATTGCATTAAATTTATTGGTACTATTTCTACTAATCCTTTTTTTATGTATTTTTGTATATTTTCTTCATTCTCTTCTTGTAATATTGAACAAGTTGAATATACCATTTCGTTTCCAGGTTTTAAGACATTTATTGCTTTTTGTAATAATTCAGATTGTGTTTTTTCTGATCTTTGTATTAGCTCTTTTGTAAAGTATTTTTCTAAGTTCTTGTCATTTGTATTTAATGTCCCACTTCCACTGCATGGAGCATCTAATAGAACTTTATCAAAAGAGAAAAAGTCGTCTAATTTTCGTGCATCTATATTCATTACATTTGTACTTGTTGCTCCTTGTTTTTCTAGGTTGTATTTTAGTCTATCTAATCGTATTTTATTTTTTTCACATGCTGTTATAAAACATTGATTATTTGAAAGTGCAGCTATTTGTGTTGTTTTTCCTCCTGGTGCTGCAGTCATATCTAATATATTTTCTCCTGCGTTTGGTGATAATATTATTGCTGGTATCATTGATGATAAACTTTGCATATATATTTCACCATTTTTATATATTGATAGATTTCTGATATCACTTTCTGTGGCATTTTTTATTATAAATGCATTATCACTCCAATTTACTTTATCAAATTCTATTCCGGCTTTTTGTAGCTCTTTTGCCACATTATTTGCCTCTGTTTTTATTGTATTTGCTCTTAAAGTTGCATATCTTTGCTTTGAATATCCATTTGCTATTTTTTTTGTTAATTCTTCACCATATTGACTTTGCAATTTTTCATCTAAAAATTGTGGTATTTCTTGCATTTTAAGAATCATTCCTTGTGTAATATATTTAGGTTTTTATGTTTTGGTTTTACCTATAAACCTATTTTTTTCTATCTATAAATAAAATAAAAAAAATATGATTACTATTTTATTTATTTAATTTTTTCTTTACTGCCATCTTTCTTATTTTCAATATATTCAATATTTTATTAAGTTCTGCTCCTAAAAATACTGTGTAAAAACATGAATATGTCCACATCATTACTAGCATTAGTGTTGTTAAACTTCCATATGTTATTGAAAAACCTTTGAATATATCCAAATATTTCGAAAATACAAATGACACAACATTTAGAGCAATTGCTCCAAATACTGCTCCCCATATTTGGCTTTTAAATGTTACTCTTCTTTTAGGCATAAATTTATATAATAATAAGAATATTATAAATGTTGCAAATATAAATGCAATTTCTGTTATTATTTCTGATATTGTATTAAAATTTTCAAAAGCTCCAAAATGGCTTTGTATTATTGATATCCAACTCTTTCCAAATACTAATAATACTAATCCAATTGTTAATAACATTATGAATATAATTGTTTCTACTATTGCTTTTATTCGTAAATATATTACATTTATTTGCTCTTCACTATTTACTTTGTATACACCTTGTAGACCTTTTGTCAATGCATATAAGCCTTTTCCTGCTGACCATAATGTGAATATTATTGATATAGATATTGTTCCTATTGATTTTGAATACACTTCTCTTACAATTCCTAATACCATTTCATTCATACTTGCAGGTATTATTTTTGATATTGCTTCTAATAATGCTTGCTGTTCTATACTTGTGTATTGAATCATTGTTATTAATAAAATTATAAATGGAATAAATGATAATATTGTATAGTATGAACATTGAGCTGAATATTCGCTAATATGATCATTATCCATATTTTTAAATAGCCTATCTATTATGGCCCATTTTTCTTTAAAATTAAATTTTTTTATGTTCATAATTTTTTCCTCTTTATTATTCTTTTGTTATATTATTTGTATTTTGTGTTTATTTTATCATTGAAATCTGCAGTAATCAACTTTTATTAAAAAAAATACAAAAAAGCCCTTAAATACGAAGTAAACCCTAATTATTAAACTTTTTGTCTAATAATTAGGGTTACTTCATATTTAATCACTTTTTATCGTTTTTATATAAATTTTAATTTCTTACTATATCACCATTATTTGATAACCATTTTACTAAGTCTAAGTTTTCTGAATCTAATAACATTTTGTTTTGTGGCATTGCTCTAAATGTATATCCATAATTTCCTCCAGTTTTTAGTGTTACTTTTGCCTCATATGAATATATTTTTTCAGTGTCATTTGAATCTTTTAGTGTCATATTTGTAATTGTCACATTGTCTAGTTTTCCGTTGTCTAATATTTCTCCACAATATACTTGTACTTGTATATTATCTTTATCTATATTTGGCAATTTTACTTTGCATGATACTGTTATTGTATTTCCTGCATCTATTACTTTATTATTTATGTTGTGTTCATCTTCTTGAGATATTATTATATTGTTCCAATTTGATGATACTTCTTTTTTCCACTCATTAAACTCAGTCACTTTTCCTAAGTCTGTATAGTATTTATTTGTCAAATTACATAATGGAATATATAATTTTTCCATATAGTCTACTAACATTCTTGATGTACTAAATTTTCCACCTGTTGATGATATTGATTCTTTCATCATTTCAAGCCATTTCTCTGATATACCATCTTCATTTTGATTGTAGTATGTTGGTACTATTTTCTTTTCTAAGGTTGAATATAAGCTCTCACTATCTTCATTATCTTGAACTTCATAATTATCATAATTTACTTCTGTACCTATTTTCCAACCATTTTTTGTATTATATCCTTCTGCCCACCAGCCATCTAATACACTAAAGTTTATCGCACCATTTACAGATGCTTTTTGACCGCTTGTTCCTGATGCTTCTAATGGTCTTCTTGGATTATTAAGCCATACATCTACTCCACTTACTAAGTATCTTGACATTCCTATATTATAATCTTCCAAGATGAATATTTTTCCTATAAATTGTGGTTTTAATGAAATTTCATGTATATATTTTATTAGATCTTGTCCTGCTTGGTCTATTGGATGTGCTTTTCCGGCAAAGATTAATTGTACTGGTCTTTGCTCATCATTTAATATTTGTGTTATTCGCTCTAAATCCTTAAATATTAATGTTGCTCTTTTATATGTTGCAAATCTTCTTGCAAAACCAATTGTTAATGCATTTGGATTCAAATTTCCTACTATTTTATTTATTTGTTCATAAGAATATCCGCTTCGTCTTAATCTTTTTGTTGTGCTATCTTTTACTAAATTTAAAAGTTTCTTTTTTCTATCTATATGAGCTTCCCATAATTCCTCATTTGGAATATCCTTTATATTTTCCCAAACATTATCATTATGTATTGAATCTTGCCAAAATGGTATTAAATATTTATTATACAATCTCTTTAAATTTGGTGCTAACCATGAACAAGTATGTATACCATTTGTTACATATGTAATAGGGGATTCATTTGAAATTATATTTGGCCATACATCAGAAAATAATTCACTTGAAACCTCTCTATGTAGTTTACTAACTCCATTTTTCTTTCCAGCAATTTTTAATGCTAAAACACCCATATTGAATCCACTTGATTCTATATTAGCATTTGGTACCATTCCCATTCTTAAAAATTCTTCTTTAGAAATTCCAAGTTTATTCCATATACCATCAAAATATGTTTCAACTAAATTTAATGGAAATATATCATTACCAGCAGGTACTGGTGTATGTGTTGTAAATACAGTTTTAGAAGATACTATATCTTTTGCTATATTAAATGAAACTTGTTTTTCTTCCATTGTATTTTTTATAAGCTCTATTGTTAAAAATGATGAATGGCCTTCATTCATATGATATATTGTTGGTTTAATATTTAATATTTTTAATAATTTTGTTCCAGCCATTCCTAAAACAATTTCTTGTTTTATTCTATCTTCTTGATTTCCACCATATAAATTTAATGTTATTTTTTTGTATTCAGCTATATTTTTGTCTATATCTGAATCTAATAAATATAAAGTTGTTCTTCCTACATTTATTTTCCATACTTTTAAGTATAATGTTCCCTTTGGTAGTTCATAATCAATATATAAATCTTTACCTTTTTCATCTTTTACAGGTAATATTGGAAGAGTACTTATGTCTGCTTTTTTGTATGTATCTTTTTGAACTCCTCTTCCATCTATTTCTTGATGAAAATATCCATTTTTATATAATAATCCTACTGCAACTAATGGTATACCTAAATCACTTGCTGATTTTAAATGGTCTCCTGATAATATACCAAGTCCTCCAGAATATATTGGCAATATTTCATCTAAACCATATTCAGCTGAAAAATATGCTATTAGATCCTTTTGATTATTTGGGTATTTTTTTGTAAACCAAGTATTTCTACTCTCCATATAGTTTTTGAAGTTAGTATATATTTCATCATATTGCTTTAAAAATTCTTTGTTTTCTATTATTGAATCTAATTTATCTTGTGATACTAAGTTCAGAAATTTTATTGGATTTTTTTCTACTCTTTCCCATAAGTCTATATCAATTGTTTTGAATAATTTTAAAAATTCCGTATTCCATGACCACCATAAGTTGTTTGCAATTGTTGACAAACCTCTTATTCTTTCTGGTAGTTGTGGCATTACTGTTATCTTATTAAACATGTACATTTTATTCAATTTCCTCCTTTGTATTCTTTAATTTATCTTTGGATTTTCTCTAGATATATTATCTATTAAGTTGATTTATTTGTCAAATATTTTTATAAAAATATCACTTTAAAAATTTTAATCTAATGTTGTACTTGTTCTTCCAGTTCCAACAACATTTTCTTGTAATGACCTCCAGGTATTGCATCCTATTATTCCATCTGCAGTTAGTCCTCTACTTCTTTGATATCTAATTACAGCATTTTTAGTTTTTGTGCCAAAAATTCCATCTAGGCTTCCTGTACTAAAACCAAGTGTATTTAAGTCGTCTTGTGCTATTAGAACATATACACTTAAACTTCCTTGTTTTATTTGAGGATATCCACCTGTTGAACAAGCAGGTGGCGATTGTCTTCTATCAAAATGTACCCAAGTTGGTGATATACTTACTGGCTCTATATAATTCCACAATCCAGAATTTCTTGCACTAGTTCTTAATGTTGCTCTTTTAGCATTAGTCCATCCTTGCCCAACATCAAATGCAGTTCCAGCAAAATGTTGGCTTTGACCTGTATGACCGACCTTCCCAAGGTCTTCTAAATGCATATCCTACAGGTATTGGAGCACCAAATAAATATCTTTGTGAATTCCACGAAAGCATTGTATTTTTTGTTGTCCATAATGTTGAACTATTACTTGCTCCTCTAAACTCTCTTACCAATAATGTGCCATTTGCATTATATGGCATTGATTGGCTTTCTCCTCTGTAATATGTTTCCATTCTATCTGTACTATTGTTATATACTATTATTTTTGCCATTTCATCCCTCCATTTTTTATAATATTTTATGAATGAAATGGATTTTTAGTTCATCTTTGGTTTATATTAATTTTTTCAAAACGTTTATTTATAACATTCCAATTTACAATATTCCAAAATGCATTTATATATTCAGCTCTGTTTGCTTTGTATTGTAAAAAATAAGAATGCTCCCACATATCTATTACAAATATTGGTTTACAACCCCATAATGTTAAATTTTGATGTTTTTCACATTGAAGTATTTCTAGTTTTTTAAATTTTGGAACCCACGCTAACACTCCCCAACCGTGAAGCTTCTACTGCTTTTGATGTTTCTGTAAACTGATTTTTGAATTTTTCATAACTCCCAAAATCTTTATTTATTTGTTCCATTAAACATATACTTGGATTTGTTGGAATTGGAATTCCCATATTCTCGAAAAAAAGTTGATGTAGTATTGCACCTGAACCATAAAAGCTTAAATCTTTTTCTAGGCATTTTATATTACTATAATCATTATTTTGTCTTGCTTTTTGCAATTTTTCTAATGTTTTGTTTGTGTTTTCTACATAACCTGTATATAGTGTTTCATAATGTACTTTTAAAGTCTCTTTGCTGTAATATGGCTCTAATGCATCTAACGGATATGGTAAATCAATCTTTTTTATCATAAAATTCATTCCTTTCATATAATTTTAAAATAATATGTAATTTAATAGGATTATTTTATTGTTTTATTTCAAAGGTACGTATCCCAGATGAATATGGGGCTATATCATATTGTTGATAATAAATTACAATTCCATTTGTTGTTAAATAAAAGTTTTGTGGATTAAAATTATCTATTGCCATACAACAAGCCTCTTCAAAATATATTTCTTTATTTTGATTTATTTGTTTTGAAATTTCTTTTAATATATCTAATATAAAATATGGATTTCCTCTATATAATTCATATAAGTTTATCAATCTTCCATTGGTCATATTCCAAGTCTGTGGTGTTCTTGTTGTTGTTCCATGTGCACCTCCTGTGAATACATATTCGTCTGCATACAAACTTATTGTATTGTTTGTATTTAATGTAATTTCAAATGTTCTATATATTTCATATACCATTATTGGGTAATTATTCTTTTTATTATATTTATATAATTCAACTGCTTCTTTATATAATTCATTTTCTGCTTTTCTTTGTATTTGCTTTGCTATTTGCTCATTATATATATTAAATTTCATTGATGGTATATTATTACTTTCATTTGTTATTCGTGGATATTCTATATGATATTTTAAAACTACCACATTTTCATATTTTAGCTCTTTTTGTATTATTCTTTTTTGAATTTGCATAAGCCTACTTCCTTTCATTTTATTGTTCTTTGTATTTTATGAATTACTATTTTAAATGTGAAATTCTGCCTATATAAAAAAATAAACCAAATTGCCTATTAGCAATTTGGTTTATTTTTTATTTTTTCATTGCAATTTCACATATCATATCAGCTGCTTTTTCTACCCCAAAAGTATCGCTGTTTATACATAAATCATAGTTTTTGTTTTCGCCCCATACTTTTCCTGTGTAGTGTTTGTAGTGATTACTTCTTAATTTGTCTATATTTTTTATTTCTTTTTCAGCTTCTTTTTTGCTTAAATTATATCTTTCTACAGCTCTTTCTATTTTATTTTCCATTGTGCTATATACAAATATGTTTATTACATCTTTATTGTCTTTTAAAATAAAATCTGAACATCTTCCTATTATTACACAAGACTCATTTTTAGCTAAATCATTTATTAATTCTGACTCTTGAACAAATAATTCATCTGCATTTGTTAAATTATAATAGCATCCACTATTTAATGCATCTAACATTCCTCTTTTTTGCTCATTGTTTTCAATATATTCTGTTGATAATCCTGTTTTTTCTGATAATTTTTCAACTAAGTCTCTATCATAAAATTTAATTCCTAATTTATCAGCAACTAATCTACCAATATATCTTCCTCCAGAGCCATATTCTCTTGAAATTGTTATTACTGTATGTTTTTCTAATTTATTATCTGTACTTGTATCATCTGGTAAAGTACTGCTTGCATTAGCTTTTTTACCTAATGAACGAACCTCTTTTATAAGTAATATTGCTGCAATTACAAATGCTAATCCATCTGCAACTGGTCCTGCTGATAATACTCCTGTTACTCCATACAAGTGACCTAAAATAACCATACTTGGTATTAAAAATGCAATTTGTCTTGATATTGATAATACCGCACTTTTTACACTTTTTCCAATTGCTTGGAAGAATATTCCTGATGGTATTTGAACACCATTAAATATACATAACATTAAATATGTTCTAAATGCTAAACAAGCGAATTCTATGTAATTATCATCACCATTTCCAAATAGTGAAATTAATTTATCTGGAATTAATTGGAATAATAAAAATGCTATTGTGCTTATTATTAAACTTAATCCTAATACAGTTTTTAATGTTTTCTTTACTCTGTCATATTTGCCTGCACCATAATTATATCCAACAATTGGTTGAGCACCTGCTGCTATACCAATTATTATACTATTTAATATTTGGCTTATTTTCATTACAATTCCAAGTACTGTTATTGGAATTTCTGCTCCATACTTTGAACTTGCTCCATATTTTCCTAATAAGTTATTTTCAAATGCCATTACAACTACAATGCTCATTTGAGTAATAAAACTGCTTATTCCAAGCATTGATACATTCTTGCATATTGAACCTTCTAATTTTAATGATTTTTTTGTTATCTTAACATTTTTCATTTTTCTTAAATGTGTTATATTTAAAACTGCTGTAACTATTTGACTTATAATTGTTGCTATTGCTGCACCTTTTACTCCCATTGGAATTACAAACATAAGTATATAATCTAATATTATATTTAATACAGCACCTGTTATCATTGATGTCATAGCAAATTTTGGATTTCCATCAGCTCTTATTATTGAATTTAATGTTGTTCCTATCATCATAAATGGTAATCCAATAACTATTATAAATCCATAATCTAATGCATATGGTCTTAGTACATCTGTACAACCAAAAACATTTAATATTTGTGGTAAAAATATTATACTTAATACACATATTAATATTGCCATTATTGTAGATAATATTATTCCATTTATAACACCTTTACTTGCCTCTTCTTGCTTTTTTTGCCCTAATTTTAAATTTAAAAATGCTGAGCTTCCATCACCAAACATTAATGAAAAAGCTAAACATATCATTGTTAATGGAAATACTACATTTGTTGCTCCATTTCCTAAAGTTCCAACTTTCCATCCTATGAATATTTGATCGACTATGTTATATAACGAGTTTACTAATAGTGATATTATACATGGAATAGAAAATTTTCTCATTAATTTTCCTATTTTTTCTGTTCCTAGAATATTTTCTTCCTGATTCATTTTTTCATCTTCCTTTCTTAAGTTTTTTGTGCAAAAATAAAAAAGCAATTGCTAATTGCTTTTTTTACAGCTTATCTATTATAACACAAAATTTAATTTCGTGTAATAGTTTTTTTAAATTTATTATTTTTATGCACCAACATTTTGATTTGCATTTTCGTCATTTTCTTCCATACTATCTGATTGTTCTTCTTGCATATCTAAACAATCTCTTACAGTTACATCATAATACTTCATCTGATTTACCTGTTTCATTAGTCTTACTATTATATTGTTTTGTATTTCTTCTTTTAATGGCTCTGAATTTACAATTAAATCTTCTATGCAAAGATATTTTTGCTCTTTTTTTACTAGTCCCATTCCGATCATTCTTTCACCATTATATGCACATACAGCAGTTAGTGCTCCATCTAGCTCTTGGCTTATTTCGGATACATCTATTTCTGGATATTCGCATATTGTTCTTAGCATTTCAAAATATTCTATTTTTGTTGGTATTTTGTTAATATATTGTATCATTGTATAAAATCTTCCCTTCTTCTTTGGTTTGTATATTCTTTTGTATTTTATTTCTTATATTTTGGCTTACATTTATATATATTAACTCAAAATTTGGTTTATGTCACTAGTTTTTTTGAAAATAATGATTTTTTATTGTATTTTTACATACAAATTACATTTACATATTCCTTCACTTATAAATTGGTCACATGGACATAGTGTTGTTTCATCTGCATATACTCTACAAGGGCAATGACCATCTTTTTTGTATATACCTTCTATTATTTTTTGAGTATATTCTTTGTCTGGGTTTATTATATAACCTTTCATCTTTGACTCCTTAATTTAAATTATTTAAAATTATTTATTTGCATTCTTGAACCTTATTTACTATCTCTTCTTCGCTTACTAGGCCTTCTATTCTGCCTACTACTTTTCCGTTTTTGAATATTAGTAGTGTTGGAACAACTTCTACTTCGTAGTCTATTGCTAAGTCTCTTAATTCGTCAATATTTACTTTAGCTATATTAAAATCTGCTCTTGTATTTGATATATTTTCAAGTATTGGACTTAACATATTGCAAGGTCCACACCATGTTGCGAAAAAGTCTACTAATATTGGCTCTTTAGAATCCAAAATTTCAGTTTTAAAATTTTCTTTATTTATATGTTTAATCATATTCTTACCTCCAATTACTTTATTATTTATATTAACTTACGCAATTATACATAAAAATTTAAATTCTGTAAATAAAAAAAACAGAGCAAAATTAAAATTTAATTGCTCCGTTTTTTTGTTCTGTTTAACTACATCTATTCATCTTTTGCAGTATTTATTTTAAATAACTTGAATATTTCAACAATAACTATAGGTGCTAATACTAAACATACTGTCTCAATTATATTAGATTTTGGTAATACTGGTATACTAAATACATGCCTTAATTCTGGTATTAGTAATATTACAAATACTAATGCTGCTGCTATTGCAATTGCTCCAAATAACCAGTTGTTTCCACCTATTCCAGTTTTGAATATAGATTTTTTGTTATTTCTAATATTAAATACATGAACTAATTCACTTAATGCCAATACTATGAAGGCCATTGCCTGACCAATTTCTACTTTAACCTGTTGTTTATCTAATAATTTTGCACCATCAGCAATTTTTTGCTCTACATTATCTACTTCTTGTACATTATAATATTTTCCTTCAATTTCAATCATATCTGGAAGTTTTTCATCAGGAGTTGCAATACCAATTATAAATGCTGCTAGTGTTATAAAACCAATCATTAAACCTTGATATACGATTCTCCAAGTCATACCTTTTGTAAATATTCCTTTTTGTTTTTTAGCTGGTTTTCGTTTCATTATATCTCGCTCTGCAGGATCTACAGCTAATGCTAATGCTGGTAATGAGTCTGTTACTAAATTTATCCATAATATCTGTACTGGTAACAATGGTGTAATATAGTTAATATCAATACCATATTTTGAGCTTAGTAATGGTGCTATTAATATTGCTACAAATAATACAATTATTTCTCCAACATTACTTGATAATAAAAATTGAATTGCTTTTAATATATTATCATATATACGTCTACCTTCTTCTACTGAAGATACTATTGTTGCAAAATTATCATCTGTTAAAATTACATCTGCAGCTTCTTTTGATACATCTGTACCAACAATTCCCATTGCACAGCCTATATCTGCTGTTTTTAAAGCTGGTGCATCATTTACACCATCACCTGTCATAGCAACAATTTCACCATTTGCTTGCCAAGCTTTTACAATTCTAACTTTATGCTCTGGTGAAACACGAGCATATACAGCATAATGTCTAACGTTTTTAATTAGCTCTTCATCAGACATTTCTTCAAGTTCACTACCTGTTATTGCTTTATCACCTTCACAAAGGATTCCTAAATCTTTTGCAATTGCTACCGCTGTTGATTTATGATCACCAGTAATCATTACTGTTTTAATACCTGCAGATTTACATTTTTCAACCGCAACTTTAACTTCTTCTCTTGGTGGATCTATCATACCAACCATACCAACATAAATTAAATCACTTTCCATATTTTTCATTTCTTCATCTGTTGGTTCATGATCTAAAATTTTATAAGCCATTGCAAGAACTCTTAATGCATCACTTGCCATATCTTCATTATGTTTTTTAATCTCCGGAATATAATTATTTAAATCTTCTTTTACCTCACCATTAATAAGATATTTATTACATCTTTTTAATAATTCATCAATTCCACCTTTTGTAAATACATAATATTTTCCATCTCTTTTATTTACTGTTGTCATCAATTTTCTATCTGAATCAAATGGTATTTCTTTTGCTCTTGGCATTTCTTCAAATATAGATGGTTGAAAGTCTAAAGTAAATCCCATATCTATTAATGCTGTTTCTGTTGGGTCACCTGTTAATTTATTATCTGCACCAACTTTTGTGTCATTACACATCATACTTATATAAATTAGCTCTTGTAAATCTGGTGCAATTTGATTTATTTCTCCTATATTTTCTAATTTACCATCATAGAAAATCTTTTTAACAGTCATTTTATTTTGAGTCAATGTTCCTGTTTTATCAGAGCAAATTACGCTTGCACTACCAAGTGTTTCTACTGCTGGCAATTTTTTAACAATAGCATGTTTTTTTACCATTCTTTGTACTCCAATTGCAAGAACAATTGTTGATACAGCTGCTAGCCCCTCTGGAATTGCAGCAACAGCTAAACTAACTGCTGTCATAAACATTTCAATTGGGTCTTTTTTGTATAATAATCCTATTACAAAAATTACTAAACAAATTACAATTGCAGCAATACCAAGTGTTTTTCCTAATTTATTTAATTTTGTTTGAAGTGGTGTTTCTGTTTCAATTGTATTGCTTATAATTCCAGCAATTTTACCAACTTCTGTCTCCATACCAGTTTCTACAACAATACCTTTTCCACGACCATATGTTATTAGTGATGATGAAAATAGCATATTGCTTCTATCACCTATACCAATTTTTTTATTATCTATTTCATTTGACATCTTTTCAACTGGAAGTGATTCACCTGTTAATGATGCTTCTTGTGATTTTAAATTTACAGCTTCAATTATTCTTAAATCTGCTGGAACATAATCTCCCGTATCTAATACTACAACATCTCCTGGTACTAAATCTTTTGATGGTACTACTTCAAGCTTACCATTTCTTATTACTTTAGCCACATGACTGCTTAATTTTTGTAAAGCTTCTAATGATTTTTCTGCTTTACTTTCTTGCGCTACTCCAACAATTGCATTTACTATTATTACTATAAAAATAATTATCGAGTCTGTTATTCCTTCGCCTTGCATATATCCAATAACACCTGAAACTATTGCAGCTATTATTAATATGATAATCATAAAATCTTTAAATTGCTCTAAAAATTTCACAAATAAACTTTTCTTTTTTTGTGCTTTTAATTCATTATATCCATATTTTTCGCGTGCTTTTGTAACTTGCTCTGTTGTAAGACCTTCTTCTAGGTTTGTTTCTAACTTTGTTTCTGTTTCTTTAACTGATAAATTATACCAATTTTTTTCCATTAAAAATCCTCCTTTTTTTGTTTAGCTTTTGTCTTTTTTTATATCATTTGTAAATTTTAAATATATATGTATTTTTATAATAATTTAGATTTTTTTTCAAGTATATATCTTAATTTTTGATACAAAAAAGACCTTTAAAGAAAAAATTACATAAAATCACCTCTTCTTTAAAAGTCTTGCTTACCGTTAAGGTTACTAACCAGATTTATATCGCGATTGTTGATTAGTAGTTTATAAGCTACTCCCTTTTTTATTTGTTTGTATTATAATATTTATTTTTATTTTTGGCAAGATGAAAAATAAATATTTTTTATGCTTCAATAAAATCTGTTAATTATAAATCAAAGGACTTATTTAATATGCCAAAAATAAATCCAATGCTTTACATAGAAATTTGAATTTTTTGTAATTTACAATTTTTCGATTTCTTCTTTTGTAAGTCCTGTAACTTCAATTATAAGACTAATATCCATATTTTTCTCTAACATTTTTTTTGCTACATCTATTTTTCCTTCTGCCCTTCCTTGGTCTCTTGCTGCTGTCATTGCAAACTTTCTGTCTATTTCGGCTGTTTCTCTTAAATATGCAATTCTTCTTTCAGCTTCGTCTCCGCTTAAGTATTCTAGCTCTTCTTCGGCTTTCTTTACTTTTTCATTTTCTATCATTTTTAGTTCCTCCATATTTTCAAAACTAATAAATGTTAGCCATTCTTCTAATTTATTGGATATTCTTTTACATTTTTGTTTAAATTTTGGTAGCTGAAGATAGTGCATTTCTATTTTATCTGTAAATATTTGATTTTCATAATCTCTTCTTAGTCTTACTATTTCATGAAATGGCCCTTCATCATTAAACACATTAAAATTTGATATCCATATTCCTATTGATTTTGGTAGCTCTATGTAATCTTGCCCATTCTCTAAGCTTTGATGATATTCTCTTGTTGTATAAAACAGTGATCTTGCCTCTATATCATTATAATTTCTCATTTGCATTTCTACATCTACTTTTGTTCCATCATCTAATGTTGCAAGTATATCTAACCTACATACTTTATCTGTTATAAAATCTGTTTCTAGCTGAACTTCTTGTCTTGGCTCTACGTTTTTTATATTCCAATTTGGTAAAATTGCTTGAAGCAAATCTTTTAAAATATCACTATTTTTCTTTTGACCAAAAATCCTTTTAAATACATAATCGTTCGTTGGCTTTAATAACTCCATTTATCACTTCCATTCTAGCATATTTGTTTTGTTTGTTCAATTATTTTGAAGATTTTGTGTATGAATTTACACTTTTGAATTTAAATCTTTTGAATAAAATTTTTATGTTTTCAAATTTCTATGATTTCTTATTTAACCATAGTTTGCTGGATATTTCAAGAAATTTCGTGATACTTTTTTCGACATTCTTTTTATTGTTTTATCTAATAGAGCTTAATTAATTTATACTAAATAAGCTAAATGAAGGAGCACTTTTTATGTACTCCTTCATAAAAAACTTTATTTATTTGTTCCAATTGCTTCAATTTTTGCATATATTTCTGGGAATTTTTTCTTTAGATTCATTATTTTTAAATCTGTTCCAGTCCATGCGTGCATTGATGTGCCTATGTTTATTAGCTCATTTTTTTGATTATATACTGAATATTTGAATTTTATTCTTACTGGCGAATAATTTTCAATTTCTGTTTTAATTGTTAGTTCATCTTCGTAAAATGCTGATTTATAGTATTTACTTGTAAGCTCTGCTACTGGCATCATTATTCCAATTTTTTCTGCCTCTGAATATGGTATTATGTATTTTTTTGCAAATTCTGTACGAGCTACTTCGTACCAAACTGCATATACTGAATGATGTGCTACTCCCATTTGATCTGTTTCTGCATATCTTACAGTTATTTTTGTTTCAAAATCTTCCATTATTTTATGACCTTCTTTCATTGTTTCTTCATAGTATATCATAATACACATACATATTCTAGCAAAATTTTAACATTTTACATACTTAATTTCAAAAGTAGTCCCACACCCACTTTTCGATTCTACTTTTATATATCCATTTTCTTTTTCAATTATTGTTTTTGCTAATGCTAGACCAATTCCTGTACTTTCTTTAGATGAGTGCTCTGATTTATAAAATCTTTCAAATATATGTTTTATATCTTTTGAATCTATGCCTTCTCCTTCATCTTGTATTATTATTTTTGTAAATACACTTGTATTTATTGTTGTTATAATAATTTTTGAATTTTCTTTACTATGCTCTATAGCATTTTTTAAAATATTTGTTAATGCCTCTATTTGCCACTTGTAGTCTGCTTTTATTGTTGCTTTATTGTCATATTTTTTTATTATTTGAATATTTTTTAAATCTAATAATATATCTAAATTTGAAATTACTTCATTCATCAATTTTGTAACATCAACCATTTCGTCATTCATTACTATTGAACCAGAATCAAATTTTGCCAATTTTAATAGTGATATCGTTAAAGATGAAATCCAATCAATTTGTTTACTTATTTCATTTAAAAACTCTTTTTTAGTTTGTTTGTCCATTTGAGGATTTTCATTTATATTATCTAATAGTATTCTTATTGATGTTAATGGTGTTTTTAATTGGTGTGATATATCAGCCAAGGAATTGCTTAAATTTATTTTTTCTTGCTCACTATTTTCTGCTGATTCTTTTAATAATACCGTAGTTTTATATAATTCGTTTCGTAATTTTGATAGCTCATCTTCAGTATTTTCTTCTATTTTTAATTGATAATTTCTATTGTTTATGGTTTTTAAATAATGATTTATTTCCTCTATTTTTTTCTCCTGCTTTTTGTTTGCAAGTAATAATATCAATATTCCAATTATTCCAATAAAGATTAATACTGTAAGATTAATTATTGTCGAATGTTTCATACTTTTTTCTAGCTCTTTTATGTATGCTACTTTGTTGTCTGTGTATCCATATTTTTTTAATGTTGATGCATCTTTTTTATTAATTGAACCATTTATTATTTTAATTAGTTTTTCTTCCGATACTTGTGGGTATTGTGCTCTAATTTCATCAACTATATTTTCTATTGTAGTATTTACTGTTGTTATATATGTGTGGTATTGGTATATTGTTAATATTGAAAATACAATTATACATATTAATATAAAAATACTTGATGGAATTAAAATCTTTTTTATTTGCTCTTTTTTCACTATGATTCTCCTTTTATGATAATTATTGAAACATTCATTTTTTTATTTCTTTATAAAGTTTAACCGGATATGTGAATATATATATTCACATATCCCTCTCTACTAAATAAAAAATTTCCACGCTTTTTAGTTTTCTATTCTATAGCCTATACCTTTTATTGTTTTTATTATATCATTTGGTGATAATTTGGCTCTTATTCTTTTTATATAAACAGTTAATGTGTTGTCATTTACGTAATTTCCTGCTATATCCCATATTTTGTCTAGTATTTTTTCACGACTTACTGTTTGATTTATATTTGTAAATAATAGAGCTAAAATTTTATATTCTAGGGCTGTTAATACTATTTCATCATCATTTTTATAAACTCGTTGTGCATCTAGGTCTATTTTTATATTGCTTGATGTTATTATGTTTGTTTGTATATTATTATATCTTCTTAAAATATTATTTGCTCTTGATATTAGTTCTCGTGTTCTAAATGGTTTTATTATATAGTCATCTGCTCCTAAATCAAATCCTTGTACAACATCTTGCTCTTCATCTTTTGCTGTTAAAAATATTATTGGAATATTGTAGTTTGACTTTATATATTTGCACAAATCAAATCCGCTTCCATCTGGCAAGGATATATCTAATATTATTAAATTATATATATTATTTGATTCTAGTAAATTTTTTGAATCTTTTATTGTCATTGCAGTAGTAACTTTGAATCGTTCTTGATCTAATGAATAAACTAACCCTTTTAATATAGACTCATTATCTTCAATTAATAAAATATTTTTCATTATTTATATCCTTTCCAAATTTTAAGCTTATTATATATTATCTTCCCTTATTGTTTCAATAATGTTTTGCTTATTTATTTTATTTAATGAATATTTCATTGTTAAGCCTACTATTATAAATACAAATATTATTGCAATTATTATTGACTTTAGTGGTAATATATATCCAAAATCCAGTCCTTTTGCAATACCATTATATATACAATATGAACCTATCAAACCTAGTGGTATTCCTATTAATAGAGATTTTAATCCATATAAAATGCTTTCTAATCTAATCATTCTATTAAATTCTTTTGTTGTCATCCCTACTGATTTTAAATTTGCAAATTCTTTACTTCTTAATATCATATTTGTTGTTATTGTATTAAATATATTTGTTACACCAATTAAAGTAATTACAGCTATAAAGCCATATAAGAATATTGAAATTAATAAAATTATCTTTTGGTTTTCTTCTACATATTTAGATATATTGTTTATATATAGTTTTGAACATAAATTATTTGTCTTTTTTAAATTATTTATTTCATTTTCTAATTCGTCTGGATTTTGTGATTTTATTACTAGACTTCCTACATGGAAATTTTTTTCATCTGTTTTATCTTGTATAAAATCTTCTGATACAAATAAGTATCCTCCATTTGAATATACATTTTTATATCCCATTGGACGTTCATCTGTTTTTTTGCTAATTTTTACTGTCCTTTTTTCTCCATTTGTTAATGTAATATCTATTGAATCACCAGTCTTTAAACTATAATAATTTTCAAAAACAGTTTTTTCGTCGATATACTCATAAGTATCATCTTCTAAAATTGCAATATCTTTGTAATTTGTTGATTGTATTCCTAAGTGCTCAATAAACTTTTTAAAATAATCATTATTTATCAATACAATTGTTATGCTATTTGTTTCTTCGCTATCTTCGGCAATTCTTTTTCCAAATTCAGATCCATATTTATTAATATCTACAGACCCTTCAGTCATATATGAATATGAATATTCTTCTACATTGTCTAATTTTGTTATTTCATTATAATTTTCAACTGTTCCATCATAAACCGATATATCATATCCCAAATCTTTATAATATACATTTACTATTTTTCCACCATAATCTAAAAAAGATGATAATGATATAAATATTGATATACTTACAACCAATGATATAACTGTTGTTCTGTATTTTTTCTTATTTCTTTTTAAATTTTTACTTGCTATAACTCCACCAATTCCAAATATTTTTTTTGTAATTTTTGAAGTTTTTACTTTTTTTGCCTTTATTTTTATGTCATCATTTCCACGAATAGCTTCTATTGGTGATATTTTTGAAGCCCTTCTTGCTGGTAATATACATGATAGATATATTGTAATTGCAGATATTACTATTGACGCTATTATTGCTAATATTGGAATACTGAAAACGCACTTTTCATTTAAAGAATCACCTAATAACACATTAACAACTTGTAATAAAATTACAACTGCTAGCATTCCACACAATATACCAAGAGGTATTCCTATTATACCTATATAAAAGCCCTCATATAATACAGATTTTTTTATTTGCTTTTTAGTTGCACCTATAGAGCTAAGCATTCCATATTGTTTAGTTTTTTCTGATACAGATATACTAAAGCTATTCCTTATTACGAATACACTACTTAAAATTATTATAACAATAACAACTGCACCTACAGAATACAAGCTTGCCATTGTTGTATCACTAACTCCACCCTCATAGTCAATTAGGCTACTATTATAATTTACCGTTACTGAACTTCCAATATTTTTTTCAATTACACTTTTTATATCTTCTGTTTTCTTTTGAAAATCTTTTAAATTTGAATATAATACAGAAATATTAGCTGTATTTATATCATTTTCATTATCCATATATGAAATAGCTGTATAACCTGGAGCAGAAAATCCTTCAATTCCTTTATAATTTGATCTTTCTATAATACCAACAATTGTATATGTATGTTCTTTTGCATCTACTATTTCTTCCAAATCTTCTGTTTCACTTTTTGATTTTGATGATGATTCTGTTTCTTCGCTTTCATCAGTTAAAAGAGCATCTTCTTGTGTTAGCTCTAATCCATCTTTTGTTTGTCTTTTTCCTAAATTTAATGTGATTTTTTCACCTATTGTATAATTAATTCTGCCACTTTTTATTAAATGCTCTGGAATTACTATTTCATTTGAATTTTCTGGCATTCTACCTTCTAATAAAGTTACACCACCTTGCTCTAATCCCTTTTTGTCATATTCCATAACGAAAATATATGGTTTGTATTCATTTTCCACTTTTTCTAGTTTGCCATATCCTACATTTTTACTCAAAAAATAATTCTGCACATTTTTATTTTCCTTTATATATTTCAATTCGTCATTTGGAATATTTTTAAAACAAACATGATAATTTCCACTATGACTTTTAGCATAATTAATTAATGTTTTTTGTACACTAGTAATCATCCCTGCAACCGCACAAATTAGTGCTGTTGAAAGTATTATTCCTATTATTGTTACTATTGTTCTTTTTTTATTTAATTTCAAACTTTTTAATGTTAGCTTTTTTAAAATATTCATTTTTCCACCGCCTTTCTTTTTATTTCTTAATTATTTTCATCTCTTATTATTTTTCCATCTTCAATTGTAATAACCCTATCTGCCTCTTTTGCAATTTCTAAATCGTGAGTTATCATTATTACAGTTTGATTAAATTTTTTGTTTGAAATTTTAAGCAAAGAAATTATTTCATCACTTGCTTTTGAATCTAAATTTCCAGTTGGCTCATCTGCAAGCATTAATGCAGGATTATTTATCATTGCTCTTCCTATTGATACACGTTGTTGTTGTCCTCCTGATAATTGATTTGGTAAATGATTTACTCTTTTTTCTAATCCTAATGTATGTATTAATTCATTTAATCTACTTTGCTCTACTTTTTGACCATCTAAATCACAAGGTAATGTAATATTTTCTTTTACATTTAATATTGGTATTAAATTATAAAATTGATATATAAGACCTATTTGTCTTCTTCTAAAAATTGCTAAATTATCATTATTTAATGAGTATATATCTTTTCCATCAATAAAAACTTTTCCAGATGTTGGTCTATCTACTCCTCCTAATAAATGTAGTAATGTTGATTTTCCACTACCACTTGCACCTACAATTGCAACAAATTCACCTTTTTGTACTGAAAAAGAAATATCATTAACTGCATTTACTTTGTTTTCTCCTTTTCCATATGTTTTTACTAAATTTTCAACTTTTAAAATTTCCATAAAAATCATCCTTTCTCGTATAATAGATTTAATAAATTACATAAGATTTACAACAAAATCTTATGATTTATTGATTTGATAACCTGTGATATACTTACTTATTAGAAATAAAGTTCCAAGCTTTTTTTTACTTTATTTTTTCATTTTACATTTTATATTTTAAATTGTATAAGTGACTTTTAAGTGACTTTATAAATTTTTGTAATAAAAAAATTTTCCATGCATATATTTATTAATGAATCAAATTATTTTTCTTTGTTACTTGACAATTATGTCAATTTGTGATAATATATTATCATTCAATTTTTTAAGAGGAGGTGCATACTCATGCAGAAGTTTCATCGTTCACGGCACCAGCTTCAGCCGTCAATGACAGTTAATCAAATGATTGTATTACTTAGCGATGGTAAACCAGCTACAATTAGTTTTTTACTTCATTTGAGAAAAAAGATGAACGAATTCGATTTTGTTACTATGCTTTCAAAATTTGATAGTATCGGATTAACAGGATCAAATATCTCCAGACTGTATTATGACTACTGCCACAGCAATGTGGAAACATACAAAAAAGTTGTCAACAGTCTTAATGATACAGATTCGTTACGGCATATTCTTAGATATCTAGGAATTACACAAGCGTAAAATATTAAAGACGGTTTAAAGGAGGAGCCATTTCTATGGCTTCTCTTTCATTTTTGTTTTAGGCAACAAAAAAACATCAGATTATTCTGATGTTTTTTATAATCAATTTTATATTATGCATTTTCTTCTACTGGATATACGCTAACTTTTTTCTTATCTTTTCCTAATCTTTCAAATTTAACTTTACCAGTTACTTTTGCATATAATGTGTCATCGCTTCCGATTCCAACGTTTGTTCCTGGATGGATTTTTGTTCCTCTTTGTCTTACTAATATATTTCCTGCTGGAACTATTTGTCCATCAGCTCTTTTTAAACCAAGGCGCTTAGACTCACTGTCTCTACCGTTCTTAACACTACCTTGTCCTTTCTTATGAGCCATGTTTTTTCACTCCTTCCATTTTTGGATTTTTTATTTTTATGGCATCTAATTAAGCCATTTTTATACTTTTTATTTCAACCTTTGTATATGGTTGTCTGTGTCCTTGTGTTCTTCTGTAGTTCTTTTTAGCTTTGTATTTGTAAACTAAAACTTTTTTAGCTTTTCCGTTTGCAACTACTGTTCCTTCTACAGATACACCTTTTACATAAGGAGCTCCAACTTCTACTTTTTTATCATCAGATACTAATACTACATTGTCAAATTTAACTGTATCACCAGCTTCTGAATTTAATTTTTCGAAGAATACTACATCACCTTCTGCAACTTTATATTGTTTTCCACAACTTTCGATTACTGCGTACATTTAAGTACACCTCCCTTTTTATGTATACTCGCTAAGCATAAAATACTAGGTAGCTAAACTTAATTAGCCTTTATGAACCCGACCCAGGCGGCTTACAGTTAAATATTCTATCATGATTTACAGTTTTTGTCAATTGATATTTTTTGTTTTATTTCATAAAAACTGCAATTGTATACACTATATATAATGATAATACATATCAATATTTCATATATTTATAATAAAAAGCAGAGACTACCATTGTAATAGTAGTCTCCTTTGGTATCCAACTTGCTCATCATACTTTTTAAAGGATATCTTCAATTTCTTTCATTGCCTTTTCAAAAGTCTGCTGGATTGTCAAGTTTGTTGTATCAATATACACATGCTTTGCGCTATTTAAGAAACCAAGTTCCTTAACACTGCCCTTCATAATATCTTGATACAATTTTTTTGTGTTTTCTACCTGGCGTTCAAAGTACTCAGGATACTCATATCGATCCTTTCCCTCATCTTCAGCCACTCTTTCCCATGCAACTTTTGCGTCACAATTCATATGGATATATACATCAAATTTCGCAAGTCTTTCCGGTCTCTGAATTTGATAAATTTCGCCATATGTTTTGTGTGATCTGGTCACTCCGTGTGCATACTGGTCAATTGGACCTCTCTGACATACAAAGTAATCACAATGGCCATTGATCTGAAGCATGTAGTTGGACAACAAACCGTCCGCAAAGCTAAAAAGCATTTGCTCTGTGTACCAGTCGTTGTAACCATCCTGACTAATTGCATTATTAAGCAATTTTACAAGATAAGCATCACATGGTGATTTTGCGGTTATCACTGTCTTCCCTTGCTCAGAAAGATACTCAGCGATATTGTCCCTCAGGCTGGTTTTTCCACTTCCGTCTTGTCCTGTAACACTTATGAATTTAGTGTTACATTTTGAAGGCAGTGAACACATGTCCAAAGCCCCATTTTTCCGGACAATCTCAGGTAAAAAGATTTTCATTAACACTCCTCCTTAATTAAGGTCCTAGTTTTTTACTTCTGCCTATGATACCGTACATTTTATTCTCATCATTCATATTTGTCAATACATTTTTTATAACATCATACAAAAATTTTAGCCCAAGTTATGATGTCATCTGGAACATTTAAATTACCTTCTCCTGTGCCTATTTCTACACCTGGTTTATTTTTCCCATGATAATCGCTTCCTCCAGATTTATATAAATTATGTTTTTTACATATATCTAACAAAAAGTCTGTTTTTTCTTGTGTAAAATTTCTGTAATAACATTCAATTCCATCAAATTTATAATTATCTAAAATATAATTTAAAATCTTAATAGAATTTTCACCATATTCAAATATATGTGGTATAAATACCATTCCTCCTGATTTTTTAACTATTTCAGATGCTTTTTCAAAACTTGGTAATATATCATCCATATCAACAAAAAATTTGCTAGTAGGAACTGACATATATCTTCTATAAAATATATTACTGTCTTTCCATGAATCTTCATCTATTAGCTTTTTATTATTTTCATCTTTTGTAATTAAAGAATGTAAATATTTTGATGCATACATTGATCCATCATACTTTTCTACAAAATCCTCAGGTAATAAAATACCTTCTGATATACATTTGCTGTATAATCTTTCAACTTCTAATTTACATCTTTCTTCATTGCTCATATATGTCTCATCTATATATTTTTGCAATAAATCAGTATCAACATTATATCCTAAAATTTCGATTGGAATCCCTAAAACTTTAGTATTTAGCTCTACACCAGGTATAATTTTTCCAGAAAATAAAGATCTTATCTTTTCATCTTTCAACTCATTATACTCTAGACATGTATTGTGATCTGTAATTGCAATACATTTTAATTTTAGCTTTTCTGCCTTTTCTAAAACCATACTAACTTCATCTGATCCATCTGAGTATCTAGTATGCATATGTAAATCTAACATAAAATCACTCCTTTTTTAATTTCTTTAAATATACTGAAATTATAATTCAATAAAAATTACATGTCAATTCCAATATCTATAACTATCATAGTAAAAAATAAAAAGCCTTTCGGCTTTTTACTTTTATTATAATTGTTCAATTTTTAATAAGTTTGTTGTTTTTGCTCCGTTCTTTGGGAAACCACCTGTTATAGCGATTATATCTCCTTCTTTAACTCCCATTACTTCTTTTGCTTTTTCTTTAGCAATAGCAATAACTTCGTCGGTACTATCTGAAGATGGAACTATTGTTGGATATACAGCATAGTTTAATGCTAATGAACGAGCAACTTCTTCTGAATTTGTTGCAGCTAATACTAAACATCTTGGTTTTAAGTTACTTATTCTTCTTGCTGTATCACCACTTACTGTTGAAGCAATTATTAAATCAATACCTAATACACTTGCTGCATTTACAACACTGTTAGCTATTGTTTCTGTAATATTAACTTCTCTTTCTGAATCAAATTCATAATCATAATCATAGTATTCTTCAGTATCTTTACAAATTTGAGCCATGTATGTAACAACTTCTACTGGATATTTACCAACTGTTGTTTCTCCTGATAACATAACAGCATCTGTTCCGTCTAATACTGCATTAGCAACATCTGATACTTCAGCTCTTGTTGGTCTTGCGCTCTTTTTCATTGATTCTAACATTTCTGTTGCAACTATAACAAATTTACCTTTTTCACGACATCTTTGAATCATTAATTTTTGGAATTTTGGTAATTGTTGCATTGGAACTTCAACACCTAAATCACCACGAGCTACCATTATACCATCTGAAACATCTATTATTGAATCTAAGTTTTCAACACCTGTTGTACTTTCAATTTTAGATATAACTTTCATATCTTCTCTATGATATTCTTTTAATATTTCTCTTGCAGCTAAAACATCTTCTTTGCATGATACGAAAGATAATGCAATATAATCTCCTTCATGTTGGCAAGCATAGATTATGTCTTCTCTATCTACATCACTAATAAATGGAATATCTAATTTTACACCTGGTGCATTTAAGCTCTTTTTGTTTCCTAAAACTCCACCATTTACTATTTTACATGTTACACCATCATCTTCTACTGATATAACTTCAATTTTCATTAAACCATTTTCTAATAAAACGATTGAACCAACTTCTAAGTTGTCAATTGCTTGTGGATGGTTAACTGAGAATCTTTCTGATGTTCCTAAAACTGCTTCTTTTACTATTCTTATTGTTTTTCCTTCTTCTAGTTTTATTTCATCATTTTCCATCATTCCGTTTCTGAATTCTGGACCTTTTGTATCATATAATATAGCAACATTTTTTCCTGTCATTTCTCTTACTTTATGTACAGATGCAACTACTGCTGCTCTTTCTTCCATTGTAGCATGTGAAAAGTTTATACGAGCAACATTCATTCCAGCCTCTACCATTTTGCTCATTACTTCTGGGTCAGTACTAGCTGGTCCTATACTACAAATTATTTTTGTTTTTTTGATACTTGTTTTACAACTCATATTTTACATCTCCTTAATTAATTTTTTTACATAAATAGTATTATATATTCTTTTCTCTTAAAAATCAATGTCTTGCATAAAAAAAATGTCGTTTTTTAGTTATTTTTTACACGACACATTTTTTATTAATTCTATTTTTTGTGCTCTTGTTAATTTTTTCAGCTCTATTTCTCTATGTAGGGCTTCCGTTTTTGTTTCAAATTCTTCAAAATATACTAATTCTACAGGTAAACGAGCTCTTGTATATTTTGCACCTTTTCCGGCTGTTGTGCACTTGTAACCTTTTGTATGGATTTACTGCGTATCCACTATATATTGTATTATCAGCACATTTTAGCATATATGCATAATGTTTCTTTGCCATATTTTTTCACCTCTATGAAATTTTTTTATATTTTCATTATACCAAAAAAATTAATATTTTTTTCATTTTAATTGCTTTTTATTTTTCTATGTGATATTATTTTACTGTTATAAAAAATATTGGGGTATCGCCAAGCGGTAAGGCATCGGACTCTGACTCCGACATTCCTGTGTTCGAATCACAGTACCCCAGCCAATATGTACAAAGGGTACATATTTTAACGTTTTTCCAACTTTTAAGGAGGAATAAAAATGAAACATATAAAAACCATCAACGAAGGAAATCTGAAAAAAACTGCAAAAACTGGCGGTTGTGGCAAGTGCCAAGCATCTTGCCAAAGTGCGTGCAAAACTTCTTGCACAGTTGCTAATCAGAAGTGTGAACACTAATTAAGCTAACCACTTCCTTTCTGTTTTATTTGTTTTATTAAACCCAGGCGTATGTAACGCCTGGGCTTTTTCTTTATCCTAAAAATAACATTGTCATATATGCTCCATACATCAAAACATATATTAGTCCATTTGCTCTGCTCATTTTGTTTTTTGGTGGTATTATTGGGAATAGTGCTAATATTACCGTTGAAATACATAATATACTTAAATCCATGTTGTAACTTGAATTAAATGTTATTGGTTTTATAACTGATGATACTCCTAAGATTAATAATATATTAAATATATTAGATCCAATAATATTTCCAATTGCGATGTCACTATTTCCCTTAATTGCTGCTGTTACACTTGTTACTAGCTCTGGTAAGCTTGTACCTATTGCAAGTATTGTTAAACTGATTACTTTTTCACTTATATTAAACATTTGAGCAATATTTACGGCATTATTTACAACGAAATCTCCTCCAAATTTCAAACCTACAATTCCTAATATTATTAATATAATGTTTTTTATTGTTTTATTTTTATTTTTTTCTTCAACTACTTTACTATCTTCTTTGCTTTTTTTCTTTCCCATATATATTGTATACGCAATAAAAAGACCAAATAAAACTAGTAATATAACTGCTTCAATTCTTGATATTCCACCTGATATATTTGAAAAAATCATTAATATTATTGTAAACAATAAGCACATTGGTATTTCATATTTTCTCGTTTCCTCTTGAAAATCAACAGGTTTTATTAATGATGACAATCCAAGAATAAGTAATAAATTACACAAATTACTTCCAATTACATTTCCTAATGCCATATCAGAATAGCCATCTATAGCTGATGTTATACTTACAAAAAGCTCTGGCATTGATGTTCCTATTGATACTATTGTTAATCCAATTATTATTTCTGGAATATGAAACTTTTTAGCTATCCCACTTGCTCCATCTACTAAAAAATCAGCACCTACAATTAATAGTGCGAAACCTACTATGATTAAAATTATATATAATAACATATATTTTGCCTCCCATAAATTACATCAATTTTTTAAATTATTTTTGTAAAAAATTCATAATAGAATATGCTGCATTTCTACCGCTTCTACTAGCCCAAGCTACGGTTCCTTTTGCTCCAGCTAAATCTCCTCCTGCAAAAATTTTTGGATTTGATGTTTGATTATTTTTATCAATTTTTATATGACCTCTATCTGTTAGCTCTAAATTTAGTTTTTCCAATATATTACTTTCTGGTTTAGATCCAACTGCCATTACAACATAATCTAAATCTATTGTAAAATTACTATTTGGAATTTCTACTGGACTTAATCTTGTTTCATTTTCCTTTTGTTTTAATTCCATTTTAACACATTCTATTTTTTCAACTTTATTTTCTCCAATTATTTTAACTGGATTTGTTTGAAATAAAAATTCAATTTTTTCATTTTTAGCTTCTTCTATTTCATGAACCTCTGCTGGCATTTCTTTTTCACTTCTTCTATATATTACAGTTACTTCGTTTGCTCCTAATTTTTTTATTGTTCTAGCCGTATCCATTGCAACATTACCACCGCCAATTACAGCAACTTTTTTATTTTTATAATCAGGATGCAAATTTTTTTCTAGTAATTCATTTCCACCGTAAACACCATTTAAAGTTTCACCATCTATATTCATCTTTCTGGAAATATTAGCTCCAAATCCCAAAAATATAGCATCATATTCTTTTTCTAAATCTGGCAATTGTATATTTACACCTAATTCACAATTAGTTTTTATTTCTACTCCAAGATTTATAATCTTTTCAATTGTTTTACTTAATGTTTTTTTATCAAGCCTAAACTCAGGAATTCCGTGATATAATAAACCTCCTAGATGCTCATATTTTTCATATACTGTAACATTATATCCATTTTCACATAAAAAAGCTGCACAAGTTAAACCAGATGGTCCAGCTCCTACCACAGCAATTTTTCCTTTTCGTTTTTCCTTAGATTGTGGTAATTTCCATCCATTTTTTATAGCTTCATCACCTATGAAATATTCTATATTTCCAATTTCAACAGCACCATAATAATTTTTCATTGCACAAGATCCCTGACATTGTTTTTCATGTGGACAAATTCTTCCACATACAGATGACAATACAGTTGTTTTTGATAAAACTTCATATGCTTTTTCAAATTCTTCTAATTTCGCTAACCTTATAAATTCAGTAGTATCATTATTTAATGGACATCCAACTTGACAAGGTTTTGTAATGCATGTTGAACACTTACTTGCCTTTTTTAATATATCTTCTTTATTCACCACATACACCTCCTTTTAAGATTTCAGATTTATCTGTATATGTTGTATGTAAATATTTATGAGCAATATTGCTATTTGGCTCTTTAAAAAATTCTTCATATATCTTTTTAATTTCTGGATTTTTATAACTTACTCTTTTTACCATCTTTTCATCTGTAGAATATAAACCTCCAATTCTTGCCTCTTTTGTTTTTAGCATATTTAAAAGTGTTGTTTTAGGTTGACCTCCACCTGCAATACATCCTCCATTACAATTCATTACTTCTATAAATTGATAACTTGATGAATCTTCTTTTATTATGTCTAAAACTTTTTTTAAATTTTTCATACCATTTACAACAGCACCTTTAATATTTATTCCATCTATATTAACCTCTATATTTTTTATTCCATTCATTCCACGTACCTCAGAAAATACAAGCTCATCATCTTTCAAATCTTTTCCGGTTATGTAATAATATGCTGTTCTAAAAGCAGCTTCAGTTACTCCACCTGTGTTTCCAAATATTACACCTGCTCCAGAGCCATCTCCTAATGGAGAATCAAATTCTTCTTCTTTGCACTCTTCTAAATTTATATTATGCTTTTTAAGAAGTTTTGCAAGCTCTCTTGTTGTTATTACATAATCATTATCTTGATTAGTTATACTTAGCTCTTTTCTTTTAATTTCAGCCTTTTTTGCTGTACATGGTGCAACAACAACATTAACAATATTATTAGGATCAATATTAACTTTTTTTGCAAAATATGTTTTTATTATTGTCCCTTGCATTGAAATTGGACTTTTACAAGTTGATATATTAGATAATAATTCTGGATAAAATAACTCCGCATATTTTACCCATGCAGGACAACATGAAGTAAACAATGGTAAATTTTTATTCTGTTTAATTCTATTTACAAGCTCCATTGCTTCTTCCATTATTGTTAAATCAGCTGAAAAAGTAACATCAAATACATAATTAGCACCTATTTTCTTTAGAGCTCCAACCATTTTCTTATCTATATTTGTTCCAATTTTCATTCCAAACTCTTCACCTAATGCTACTCTAACAGCTGGAGCCACACTAAATGTTACTACTTTATCATTTTGTTTCAAAATTTTCTTTATTTCTTCATAATCTTCTTTTTCACTAATTGCCTCAGTTGGACAATAAATTGAACATTGACCACAATTTATACATATAGGCTTTTTTGTAATACCTAAATCATACATTCTTGACACTGTTACTTCATTTCGACATATCTCCAAACATTTACCGCACTTTATACATTTTGACTCATCTACTTTAATTGCTGGGTTTTCTGGACATATTTCAACTCTTATTTTTTCTTCCACTATATCACCTCAAATTAATTTTAGAAAATTGTTTTCTAATAGTATAACTATATATAAATATTATAATAATTTCAATATTTTTTTAGTACTTTTTATTAAATTTCTATTTTATTATTGCAGAGCAGTATAGAAGATATTATTATTTAAAAATACAACAAAAAAAGATAACTTTCAATTATTTAAATTTAAAAACCATTAGTTTCTAAATCTCATTGAAAGTTATCTACTTTTATTCACCAGTGACTATAGTATAAATATTTATTTTATGTATTATAAAACTTTATATCTACACATTTTATAGAACCATACAATATTTTTATTGCAAACCACCATTGCTGGTGGTTTACTTTAGCAACAACATTTACATTTTCTTTCTTTCTTTTTTCTATTACATAAAATTAAAATCACATCTAATATTAATAATAGTCCTAAAACTACCGCTAATACTATTACTGCTGACAATGCTTCTAGTATTGCTCCTGCAATAGAAGCTCCTATTATTAATCCTATTACAACTGCAAAGGCTGCTAATAATATTGTTGCAATTATTGCTAAACATTTATTTTTAAAGCAACATTTTTCTTCTTTATTATAACAATAAATTGTTTCTTGTGGTTCCATAATAAGTCACCTCCTATATAGTATTTTGATTAATACTATATTATATTTTATGTTAATTTTTCATTTTTGTTGCATTTTTTTATTATTTTACCACAAGTTGATTTGTAATATTTTCCACACTTGGATTAATCTTTATTATATTTAAAGATTCATTACTGTTTTCAGGTTTTTCTTCATTTTTTTGCTCTTTATTTATAAATGTTATTTTAAATGATGTTACATTATCACATTTAAAATCTATTTTAAAATTTTTTAAATCCCCTGGATTTAATTCATCTATTTGGGCATATTCAGTACCTAAATTAACGTTATTTTTTGAAAACAATTCAACTTTCATATATTTATTTGTTACTTTTTCATTTGTATTATTTACTATTTTTCCTTCTATATATCCGTCATCTTTCGAAGCTTTTGCTGTTATTATCGTAATATTTGCTTCTTTTACATCTATATCATAAGTTTCAATTTTATAATATGATGTTTTTATATATGCATCTATTAATAAATTACTTACAACATATAGGCCTACAAATAATAGTAGATATATAAAAAAAGTTTTCATTCTACTCATAATACAAATTCTCCTTTATAATTTTCTAAATACACCTGCTACTTTTCCTAATATTTCACAATTATTTACTATTATTGGATCCATTGTGCTATTTTCTGGTTGTAATCTAATATGGTCTGATTCTTTGTAAAATGTCTTTACAGTTGCTTCATCACCTATTAATGCTACAACAATTTCTCCATTTCTTGCAACGTTTTGTTTTTTTACTAGAATATAGTCTCCATCTAGTATTCCCGCTTCTATCATACTTTCACCACTTACTGTTAGCATAAAACATTCTGAATTTCCAACAAAATCAATTGGAATTGGAAATGTATCAGATATATTTTCAACTGCAAGTATTGGCGCACCAGCTGTTATTTTTCCAACTATAGGAACTTCTACCATCTCTTTTGCTGTGTATAAATTTTTACTTTCTTCTTTTACTTCTGGTTTATTTTCGTTACTGTTTTTTGTTCCTTTTAATAGTCGTAATGTTCTTCCTTTTTGATTTTCTTTTTTAATGTATCCTTTTTGCTCTAATTTTGTTAAATATCCATGAACAGTTGCAGTAGAACTTAATCCTACTGATTTTCCAATCTCTCGTACTGATGGTGGATATCCATTTTCTTTTATTTGTTTTTCAATAAATGCTAAAATATCTTTTTCTCTTTTTCCTAATTCTTCGCTCTTTTTTCTTGGCATATATATATCACCCCTTAAACATACTAAAAAAATGATAACATATATTGGAAAAAAAGTCAAACAAAAGTTTTGTTTTTAATCGTACCATTCAAGCTCCCAACCACAAATATTTACTGTGTCGCCTTCTTGAACTCCAGCTTCTTTTAATTTTTGATTTACACCTAAACTATCTAAACATTTTTGGAAATAATACATTGATTCATTATCTTCTAAGTTTACTCTTCTCATTACTCTATCAACTGCTGGACCGTCTACAACAAAAATTCCATCTTCTTTCTTTATTGTGTATCCTTCTTGCTCTTCTTGTAATGTGTATACTTTTTTATCTTCAACTTCATCATATAATTCTTCTTTTGGAAGTTCTTTTAATACTTGTGATACTCGTTTTAGTAGCTCACTAATTCCTTCTCCAGTTACAGCTGAAATTTTAAATATTTCCATATTATTTTCTTTAGCTAACTTTTCTAAATCATTATATAAATTTTCATCTTGCATACTATCAATTTTATTTGCAACAATTATTTGTTTTCTTTTACTTAATTTTTCACTGTAAGATTTTAGCTCTTCATTTATTGTTTTAAAATCATCTACAGGATTTCTACCTTCTATTCCAGAAACATCAATAACATGTAGTAATAATCTTGTTCTTTCAATATGTCTTAAAAATTGAAGACCTAAACCTGTTCCATTACTTGCACCTTCAATTATTCCTGGAATATCTGCAATTACAAAGCTTTCTCCATAATCATTTTTTACTACACCTAAATTTGGTTCAAGTGTTGTAAAATGATAATCTGCAATTTTTGGAGTTGCAGATGTTGTTTTTGATAAAAATGTAGATTTTCCAACATTTGGGAATCCAATTAATCCTACATCAGCTAATAATTTAAGCTCTAATATAACCTCTTTTTCAATTCCCTTTTCTCCATCTTGTGAAAAACGAGGAGCTTGTCTTGTTGATGTCGCAAAATGACTATTTCCTTTTCCTCCTCTTCCACCTGGTAATATAAGCTCCTTTTGACCTTTATGTGATAAATCGGCTATTATTTTACCTGTTTCGGCATCTTTTATTAAGGTTCCTATTGGAACTTTAACATATAAATCTTCTCCGCTTTTTCCGTATCTTCTTGCACCTTCACCGTTTTTACCATTTTCTGCTTTAAATTTCTTTTTAAATCTAAAATCTACTAATGTGTTTGAGTCTGGATCTACTATAAAATAGATACTACCTCCTCTTCCACCATCTCCACCATCTGGTCCTCCTGCAGCAACATATTTTTCTCTTCTGAAAGATACTGCACCATTTCCGCCATCACCAGATTTTATTATAATTTTTGCATAATCTGTAAACATATCTATTTGTATGACTTCTTTAGTTACAAGTCATACACTCCTTCCTTTTTTATTTTATTCGAAGTAATTTAATTTCATTGCTTTCTTTACTTTTTTCATTACTTCTTTAGCTGTTTGTTGTGCCTTTTTCGTTCCTTCAATTAATACTTTATCTATAATTTCTGGATGTGCTTCATAATAAGCTCTTTTTGCTCTTATAGGCTCTAACTCATCTATTATATTTTTTATTAATTGTTTTTTGCAAGCAACACAACCTCTTTCACCTGCTTTACATTCACTACATACAGTTTTGTAATCTTCATCTTTTGTGAATAATTTATGATAATATGCAACCATACATATATCTGGATTACCTTTATCATCTTTTCTTATTCTAGCAGGATCTGTTAATGCTCCCATAACTTTTCTTGTTATTTCTTCTTCACTGTCTGATAAATAAATTGCATTACCTAATGATTTACCCATTTTTTCGTTTCCATCTAAGCCTTTTATTCTCTTTCCCTCAGATAAAACTTCTTTTGGTTCAACTAAAGTTTCTCCATATATTGAATTAAATTTTCTAACAATTTCTCTACATTGTTCAATTAAAGGTAACTGATCTTCACCTACTGGAACAAATTCTCCTTCTAGTGCAGTTATGTCTGCAGCTTGACTTACTGGATATCCTAAAAATCCATATGTTACACTTTCTCCAAATAAATCTCTTTTTTGAGCTATTTCTGTTTTTACAGTAGGATTTCTTTGTAACCTTGCTATTGTAACTAAATTTGAATAAAATACTGTAAGTTCTGCAACTTCTGGTATCATTGATTGCACATAAATTGTAGTTTTTTCTGGATCAATTCCACATGATAAATAATCTATTGCTAGCTCTCTTACATTTTTACTTACCTTTTCTGGATTATTAAAATTATCTGTTAAAGCTTGAACATCTGCAATTAATATAAATTGTTCATACTCACCTGAATTTTGTAATTCAATTCTCTTTTTTAATGATCCAAAATAATGTCCTATATGTAATCTTCCTGTTGGTCTATCTCCTGTTACTATACGTTTTTTCTCTTCCATAATAAATCTTCCTCTCTTTGTAAAAAATAAAAATAATATATTAACATTAGAAACGCCATCGTCTTCCTACCATATTACTCATTTAATAACTCCTCCAAATAAATTCAAAATTACTATATATTATAATTTATAATGTTATTTTTTTCAAGTATTATAATAAAAATAAAAAAGTCCTTGTTAACTAAAATTTGTTATGTTAAAATGTTTTTGGAATTTAATTCTAAAAATATATAAAAAGGAGGATTTTGTTATGGAGAATAATACAGAGCCAAATCAAACACCTAATTCAAGTAGTTTTGATGCCAAAACAACAGGTTGGGTTGCATACTTAACTTTTATTGGTCTTATCATTGCATTTTGTGCTGGTGATAGAGAAGGTGCTAAATTCCACTTAAACCAAGCATTAGTAATAACATTAGCGTTTATTGCTGGTTCTATAGTTTCTTGCATTCCTTTTATTGGATGGATTGTTGGAAGTTTATGGAATATCTTTGTTTTTGTTTGCTGGATTTTAGGATTAATAGCAGCTATAAATCAGGAAGAAAAAGAAGTTCCTTTATTAGGACAAATTAAAATTTTAAAATAATTAATATAGCAATTGCTAATTTTAGCAATTGCTTTTTTTTATTTGCATATATTTATTTATTTTGTAAATAATACTAATAATAAATTTTATTATTTAACTTTACATTTTTTCAATTGGTTTATGAGTAACCAAAAAACTCAAATATATGCAAGGAGATTATGATTATTTTTAATATATCATAAAAAGGTATTATGGATTTTTTTCAAACTATTGATTGGATGCAAATTTTAAGATGTTTTGTTGTAGGTGGTTTAATTTGTATTATAGGTCAAATATTAATTGATAAAACAAAACTTACCCCTGCTAGAATTTTAGTAACATTTGTTACTGTTGGAGTAATTTTAGGAGCTTGTGGAATTTATAAATATGTTATTGATTTTGCTGGTTGTGGTGCTACAGTCCCATTAACTGGCTTTGGTGCTAACTTAGCTAAAGGCACAATTGAAGCAGTAAAGAATAATGGTTTACTTGGTGCTTTTACTGGTGGCGTTATGGCTTCTGCCGGTGGAATTGCTGCTGCTGTATTTTTTGGATATATTGCTTCTTTAATTGCAAAACCTAAAATAAAAAAACAATAATTTATTTTTATTAAATAATAACAAAATAGTGCCTTTTGTTAATGGCACTATTTTTCATTATTTCTTCTTTTAAATTTTTGTACTGTCTCATCTTTTACTTTTGCAGTTGTTTCTTTCACCTTCTCGGCACTTTCTTTTATTTTTTCCGCAGCTTCTTCTTTTACTTTTGATGCAGTTTCTTTTACCTTATCAGTATTTTCTTTTATACGAGCTTTTATTTTATCTATATTTATTTTAGGAAAAGCATTTATTAATCTTCTATCAAGAATTGATTTATTTGTTAAAATTTCCTTTACTTTTTTAGTTATTTCTTCTGTATTATCACCAGAATTTTTTTCATTTACTTCTTTGGCTGTTTTTCTTAATCTTGAAATAATGAAAAATGATATTATAAAATCTGTAATAAAAATAACTAATAATACTATTGCTATAATATTTATAGTATTTTTATTCATTTTATTTATTAAATTAATAAAAAATGGATTTGATATATATATAATAAAACAACCTAAAAGTCCAAATGGAATTATTGTTTCAAGACATATTCTACCATTTATATTAAATTTTCTTTTGCTATAATCCCACCATCTTGCTTTAAAAATTTTTTCCATTATGTAGCTTGTTAAATATTCTAATATACCACATACTGCAATTCCCATAAAAAATAATACTATTGGATCATTGTAATATTTACTTAATAATAGTGTTATTAAAATTCCTCCAACACCATATATTGGACAATATGGACCTATTAAAAATCCTCTATTTACAAATTTCTTTGTTTGTATTAATCCATTTATAATTTCTATGCACCATCCTATCATCGCATATATTATAAATAGAATAAAATATACACTTACATTTATTTCCATAATTATTATATAGCTATTTTGTATAAAAATAGCTATATACCCCTTTCTTATTGCAATTTTTAATATTTAATAATGTTTTGTGATTATCGAATTTTATAATATTTCATATCTATTTTAAAATTTCGTTTTTAAAACTTGTGCCATTTTCTAGCTTACTTAAATTAAATAAATCTAAAATTGTAGCAGATATATCTGCATATGTTTTTCTTATACCTAAATTAGTATTTGGTTTTATTTGTTTTCCATATACAAGTATTGGTGTGTATTCTCTTGAATGATCTGTACTTGGTGTTGTTGGGTCATTTCCGTGGTCTGCAGTTATTATTAGCATATCATTATCTTTCATATTTTCCATTATTTCTGGTAATTTTCCATCAAAATATTCTAAAGCTTCACTATAACCTTTTACATTATTTCTATGACCATATAACATATCAAAATCTACTAAATTAGTAAATATTAAACCTTTTGAATCTTGTTTTATATATTCTATAGTTTTTTCTATTCCATCTGCATTTCCATTTGTATGAATTGATTTTGTAATTCCTCTACCGGAAAATAAATCTTCAATTTTACCTATTGCAATTACTTGTGCTTCTTTATCTTCATTATAAATTACATCTAACATTGTTTTTCCAAATGTATTTGATTCAAAATCCCTTCTGTTATATGTTCTTACAAAATTTTCATTTTTGTCACCTATAAATGGTCTTGCAATTACAGTACCAACATTATATTTTGGATCATCTAATATTTTCCTTGCTATTTTACAAATTTCATATAATTTTTCAACTGGTATAACATCCTCATGTGCTGCAATTTGAAATACACTATCTGCTGATGTATATATTATAGGATATCCAGTTTTTACATGCTCTTCACCAAATCTTTTTAATATTTCAGTTCCAGAGCCCACTTCATTACATAAAATTCCTTTTACTCCAGTCTCTTTTATAAATTCATCTATAAGCTCTTTTGGAAAAGCATTTGGATATGTTTTAAATCCAGGCTTTTTTATATATCCACTCATTTCCCAATGTCCTACTGGACTGTTTTTCCCATCACAAGTTTCTGTAGCCTTTCCATATGCTCCAAGCACATTTCCAGCTTTATCTGCTATGTCTACACCATCTATATTATATAATCCTAAACTTTTCATATTAGGAAGATTTGGATGCTCACTGTTATATATTCCAACCAAAGTATTGCTTCCTTCATCACCATATACATGTGCATCTGGTAGCTCTCCTACTCCAAATCCATCTAAAACAATTATAATTGATCTGTTAATCATAATTTTTTCCTCCTTTGTTAAATTTTATTGCTCAGGACCGTCATCTTGCTCTTTTTGTATTTTAGAATTTGATTCATTCTTTTTACTTTCGACTTTTACTTCAAATTTATTTAGCTCTGACTCATATGTTGTAATTATTTCTTCTATGCTCTCTGAAATTTCCAAAAATTGATCATCACTTTCTTGCATTGTAGAATATAATTCTTGTAGAAATGGTATTCTCTCTTCACCATTTACAATTTCTCCATCAATCATACATACATAATTTTTATAAAATTCTTCCATATCATCCATTTGCTTTTCATAAAATTGCTCAGAGTCAATTGCATTTTCTACTTCATCAGCTATTTTCTGTTCATTTTCTTTTTCTTCTTCATATTTACTATAATCAAATTCTTCTATATTTTGTGGTAATTCTTCTTTTATCTCTTGTATCTCATCTTTCACTATATTGTTTTTTACTTCAAAAAAATTAGCCAATGCATGTTCATCTAAATTTACTAAAGCTTTATCATAAATTGTTATTTTTTCATTTGAAAGTCCTGGTTCATCATTATATATGAATATATAATTACCGTTATCATATATATATGAGTTTACACTTTCAAAATCTTTTACTTTTATGAAACTTGTCCTTTTTGATGCAGTATCATTTAAAATTACTTCACTTAACCTGTATTCTATATCCAATTTTTTATTCTTGTATAAATATGCACCACCTTCAGCTGCAACTATTGATGAAAAATTAGTCCCATTTAAATTAATACAATAACATTTACCTTTTTGATATATATTTACACTATCTTTTCCATCTGATATTTGTAATATAAATTGATTTTGTTTACTTATTATTTTTTTAATTTCTTTACTATTTTCAAGAACCTGCATTATTCTTGTCATATATGCATTATTTACAATTTCAGATTTTTCATACTCTTCCAACATATTATCACATCCTATTTTTATAGGGCATAGATGTATCTATATTATATATTTATGCCCTATATATTTTTTTACTTTATTACTTATTATTTATCTTATTGTCTACTTCATACTTAATTTTATCTACAAATTCATTTAATTTCATTGCACCTATATCACCATCTTTATGTGATCTAACTCCAACTTCTTCATTTTCCATTTCTTTGTTACCTATTATTAGCATATATGGAACTTTTTCAAGTTGTGCTTCACGAATTTTGTATCCTATTTTTTCATTTCTATCATCAAGCTCTGTTCTTATTCCTTTTAACATAAGTGCTTCTCTTACCTTTTTAGCATATTCTTTATGACTATCTGCTATAGGTAAAATTTTTACTTGTGTTGGTGCAAGCCATGTTGGGAATACACCTTTTGTTTCTTCAATTAAGAATGATATAAATCTGTCAGAAGATCCTAATATTGCTCTGTGTATAACAACTGGTCTGTGTTCTTTTCCATCTTCACCAATATATGTTAAATCAAATCTATCTGGTAATGCAAAATCTAATTGGCAAGTTGGAATTGTTATATCATGATTTAATGCTGTTTTTATTTGAATATCTATCTTTGGACCATAAAATGCTGCTTCACCTTCTGCTTCATAAAAGTCTATGTTTAGCTCTTTTAATATTGCTCTTAATTGGCTTTCTGCTGTTTCCCACATTTCATCATTATCTATATATTTTTCTTTATTATTTTTATCTCTTAATGATAATCTATATTTAAACGATGAACTTGGAAATCCGAAGTCTTTTTGATATACTTCTACTATTAATTTAAGTACTTTTCCAACTTCTTCTTTTATTTGGTCTGGTCTTACAAATAAATGAGCATCATTTTGGCACATTTGACGTACTCTTTCTAGTCCACATACTGCTCCACTATTTTCATATCTAAAGTCATTTGCAAGTTCTCCAATTTTTATTGGTAAATCTTTATATGAACGTAATTCACTTTTGTAAACTAGCATATGATGTGGACAATTCATTGGTCTTAATACCATTTCTTCTGTGTCCATTTTCATTATTGGAAACATATCATCTTTATAATGATCCCAGTGACCACTTATTTTATAAAGTTCAGTATTAGCAAGTGATGGTGTATATACATGACTATAACCTAATGCTATTTCTTTGTCTTGTATATATCTTTCTAATAATCTTCTTATTGTTGCTCCCTTTGGTAAATATATTGGAAGACCTGCACCTACTAATTTATGTGTCATAAATAATTTTAAATCTTTTCCTATTTTTCTATGGTCACGCTCTTTTGCTTCTTCTCTTAATTTTAAGAATTCTTCTAATTCACTAGCTTTTGGGAATGAAATTGCATATACTCTTTGTAACATCTTGTTATGCTCATCACCTCTCCAATAAGCACCTGAATTTGCTAATAATTTAATAGCTTTAATTTTTCCAGTGCTCATTAAGTGTGGACCCGCACATAAGTCTGTAAAATCGCCTTGTTTATAAAATGAAATTTCTTCTCCTTCTGGTAAATCATTAATTAATTCTTGTTTATATGGTTGTCCTTCCATTAATTTTAAAGCTTCTTCTTTTGGTAAAGAAAATCTTTCTATTGGTAAATCTTCTTTTATAATTTTTTTCATTTCAGCTTCTATTTTTTCTTTATCTTCATCATTAAAAGCTGCTGATGAATCAAAATCATAATAAAAACCTTCATCTATTGCTGGACCTATTGCAAATTTTGTGTCTGGAAATAATCTCATTACAGCTTGTGCCATAATATGTGATGTTGTATGCCAGTATGCTTTTTTCCCTTCGATACTGTCAAAAGTTAATATTTCTAGTTTGCAATCTTTATTTAATTCAAATCTTAAATCTTTAACTTCTCCATCTACTTTTCCAACCATAGCCATACGAGCTAACCCTTGACTTATTTGTTTTGCAACATCTAAAATGCTTTTTCCTTCCTCTACTTCAATTATAGAGCCATCTTTTAATTCTACTTTTATCATAAAAATTCCCCTTTCTTTATAGTCTTTTGAATTTTTATTTTACATACAAAAAACTCCTAAAGACCATAAATAAATATAATCTTTAGGAGTGCTTTTATAACACGGTTCCATCCTATTTTTAACTTAATTAATACTTTTAACGCAAGTTATACGTCCAAATTAATGGCAACAATGAGGTAGTTTTTCAAATATTTTTTTAAGATTAGCTTTCAGCCTAAGTGACTAATCCTCTCTGATAAAAAGTGATATTTTACTTTGTCTCATTTATGTTTTTGATGTATTTATTATACTATTTTTTATTTGTTTGTCAACACTTATATATCTTTTTGTGCATTTAATGTATGTACTACATTATTTTCTTTATCTATTACGTAGTTCATATAATAATTTTCTTCATTGTTTTCAGATTTCTTAAATACTTCTCCCAACGAAATTGCAATTTTACTTCCATTTTCTGCATTATATATTCCGTATAAAGATTTTTCTTTATTATATAAAAATACTATTCCATCTATATTATCTTTTATATTTGGAATTACATCAACAGAATCTCCACTTTGTGCTATCGTACAGCCTATGTCTTGAAATTGTGGCTCTATTAGCTTTTTACCTTCTATACTATATAGACCCCATTTTCCATCTTGTTTTACTGGTATATATTTATTATTTAAAATATATTTATTATCTATATTTGTATATAATTTTTCATCTATTCCAATTTGCTCAAATAAAGGATATACTATTATTTTTCCATCGGAATTTATAATTCCATATTTTTCTTTGTCTTTAATTACAAAATATGTAAAACTATTATCTGCTTCTTTTATTTCATCATACTGTGAATTCATTGTTTTTCCTACTTCTTGATTATCTAAGTTTAATTGCAATACGCTTTGTTTATTATCTGCACTTGTTATTACATCTAATGTTTGTGCACCTTCATTAAATTTTATTGATGAATATTTGCAGCTTGCAACATATGTATTTAATTTATCCGAATTTGTGTAACTTCCTACGCCTAAATTTCCTTCAGTATCTTTAACAATAGTCATTCCATATTTTAATAACCTTTTATTAATATAATCATAATCTGTTGATGGTACTATATCTGCTCTTTTAGATTTTGCAAGAGTTTCTAGATAATCTGATGAATACATTGATAAAGTATTTTTCTTTTTATCATATGAAATAGATATATCAAATCCAAGCTCTATTGCCTCTGTACTTGCATATATTTCATCATTTACATATTTTATGTTATTATTTATTGTAAAATATTCGTATTCTTCCTCAATATTATCTTGTTCATTTTCCTGATTATTTTTTTTATTTTTATCTTCTTCTTTTTTTGTTACAATTGTTTTATATACTTTATTTGAATCTGCAATATATGATGTATATTCGTTTTGTATTCTTACTTGACATTTTGTTTTGTCTTCACCTTTTTTCTTATATTCACTATTATAATACTGATAATTTAACATTGTTGACAAGTTTCTTACTGATATATAAATATCACCATTTTCTTCTACTACTTTTCCTTTTTCATTTTTTAAAATTAAATTATTATCTATATTAGTTTGTTCATTCCCGTCAACTAATATTTTAAATTTTTTTGCATTTTTTGTGCTTATATATACTAATAAAACAATTACTAAAATTATTAATATTGCTATTATTTTTATTATGTTTCTTTTTAATTTTTGCTTTTTCTCTTGTTCGAACATTACTTCACGTTCATCTATAAGCGTCATTTTTACATCCTTTCTAAGAAATAATTAATTCCTTTAAAATTACTCTGTATAGCCATATTTGCTATAAAATTCATTTTTAAAGTTTAACAAATTGTCGTTTTCTATTTCTTTTCTTACTCTTTCCATTAGCTTTGATAAGAAATATAAGTTATGTATTGATAATAATCTTACACCTAATATTTCTTTTGTTTTTACTAAATGTCTTAAATATGCTTTTGTATAATTCCTACAAGTATAGCAATCACATTCTGAATCTAGTGGTGTAAAATCTCTTTCATATGTAGCATTTCTTACTACTACTTTTCCATTCCATGTCATTGCAGTTCCATTTCTGGCAATTCTTGTTGGTAATACACAGTCACACATATCTATTCCTGCAAGAGCCGCTTCTATTAAGTAATCTGGTGTTCCTACTCCCATTAAATATCTTGGTTTATTTTTTGGCATTTTAGGTGTTATATATCTTAATATATCTAAAAATTCTTCTTTTGGCTCTCCTACACTAATTCCACCTATTGCATATCCAGGAAAATCCATTGCTACTAAATCTTCCAAACTTTTATCTCTTAAATCTTTATAAAATCCACCTTGTATTATTCCAAATAAACCTTGTTTTTCTGTATTTTTATGTGCTTCTTTACATCTTTTAGCCCATCTTGTTGTTCTTTCCATTGATTGCTTTGTATATTCATATGTTGCAGGATATTCAACACACTCATCAAAAGCCATTATTATATCTGCACCTAAATCATTTTCAGTTTCCATTACGCTTTCTGGTGAGAAGAAATGTTTACTTCCATCTAAATGTGATTTAAACTCTACACCTTCTTCTGAAATAGTACGTAAATCTCCTAAACTAAATACCTGAAAACCACCGCTATCAGTTAATATTGCTCTATCCCAGTTCATAAACTTATGAAGTCCACCAGCTTCTTTTACAATTTTACTACCAGGTCTTAAATATAAATGATATGTATTTGATAGTATTATTTTTGCATCAATCATATCTTTTAATTCGTCTGGTGTCATTGATTTTACAGTTGCTTGTGTTCCAACCGGCATAAATACTGGAGTTTGTATATCACCATGTGGTGTATGAATTACACCTCTTCTAGCTCCTGTTTGTTTACACTCATGTAATAATTCATATGTTATTGCTTGACTCATCTTTATTCTCCTTTTGTTTTATATTTTTACTTATTATTCTATATACATTGCATCTCCAAAACTAAAGAATCTATATTTTTGATTTACAGCTTCTTTATATGCATCTAAAATATATTCTCTTCCTGCTAGAGCAGAAACTAACATTACTAATGTTGACTCTGGTAAATGGAAATTTGTTATTAAACTATCAATACATTTAAATTTGTAACCTGGATATATGAATATACTTGTATCTCCTTCAACTTCTTTTACCATTCCATTTTCGTCTGCAACAGATTCTAGTACTCTACAAGATGTTGTTCCAACAGCAATTATTCTTCCACCATTTTTTCGTGCATTATTTATTTTTTCTGCATCTTCTTTTTTTATATAATAATGCTCTGTGTGCATATCGTGCTCTTCTATATTTTCTTCTTTTACAGGTCTAAAAGTTCCTATACCTACATGTAATGTAACATTTGCTATTTCTACACCTTTATCTTTAATTTTTTGTAATAGCTCTTCTGTAAAATGCAATCCTGCTGTTGGAGCTGCTGCTGAACCATCATATTTAGCATATACTGTTTGATACATTTCCTTTTTTTCTAATTTTTCTTTTATATATGGTGGTAATGGCATTAATCCTATTTGATCTAGTATTTCATTAAATATCCCATCATAATGGAACTCTACTTTTCTATTTCCGCCTTCCATTTTATCTAATATATCAGCCTTTAGTAATCCATCACCAAATGAAACTTGTGCTCCAGGCATTAGTTTTTTACCTGGTCTTACCATTACTTCCCAAGTATCTCCTTCTATTCTATTTAATAGTAAAAATTCTACATTTGCTCCTGTTTGCTCTTTTTTACCATATAATCTGGCAGGTATTACTTTTGTGTTATTTCTTACTAAACAATCTCCTGGTTGCAAATAATCAATTATATCTTTAAACACTTTATGCTCTATTGTTTTATTTTTTCTATTTAGCACCATTAATCTTGCTTCATCTCTTTTTTCTATTGGAACTTGTGCTATTAGTTCTTTTGGTAAATCATAATTAAAGTCTGATAATTTCATTATAAATTTCATTTCCTTCCATTTTTATATTTTTGCATTTGCCGTATTTATTATTGATTTTATTTTTTCTACTGTTCCTGTTGGTTCATCAAAATAATTTAGTTTTATACTATTTATAAAATTGCTTTCATGTACTGGCTTGTACATATATATTTGTTTATTTAGACCTATATTTTCATTTTTAATATTACAACTCATATAATCTTTGTACCAATTATATAGGCTCTTTATTTTCTCAGCTTTATATCCGTAATCGCTACTACTATGTAGCTCTGGACATTGCAAATTATATTCTTTTGAATTTCGCTCTAATGTATGTAAAAATTCGTGCACAAAAACTTCCTCTGGAAATTGGTTTAGTTTATCATCATATTTTAACGCATAACTTTTAGATGAAGTTGGCATTCTTATATTTGAATACCCTATTCCTTTATACTCCATACTACCTAAACCAATCCAATTATTTACTAAATCCTTTGATGAATCATTTGATATTCGTGCACACACAAATATATGGTCAAATTCATTTTGATTTAAATACTTGTCAATATCTTTAGCTATGTCTTTTGAATCTATATAATATCCTTTTTCGTCATCATAAGACATACTTTTTATTGGATTTTCTATTTCAATTATTTTATATGATATATTAATATTTCCATTTGAAAATTTTTCAGATGTTAATTTAAATCTTTTCATACAATCATTTATTTGATTAATATCATTTTTACTCATTTCATAATTATATTGATTTTTATTTATATTTACATCTGTATTTTTAAATACAAAACAAGCTATATTCCAGTTGTTGTTTGAACTTATTTTTCCCTCTTCAATTTTAAAATCTGCAAACCATACTGTTCCTTTTGCAGATTTTTTTTCTGAATTTCCCCCTAGCATAAAAGCTATTTGCAAATTCTCCTCATTTTTTGAATTAAACATTAAACTTATTTTTTGCCAATCGTTTGTTCCTGTTATTGCAGTTGATTCTTCTTCAGAATTTAATATACTAATTTTGGCACCGTCATTTTTATTTTCATTTGTTACATTTACATTATTTGTTTTTATCATACACGATATTTTATATGGTGTATTCTTTTTTACTTTAATTGTCTGATAATATGCTGAATTATTGTAGTCTTTATTTTCTATTTTATAACTTTGTAAATTCGAATATTTAACATTGTTATCTTTTGTAAAAATTGTAGTATTTTTAATTGTTGCTAGCTTTGAAAAATTTCCTGTATTTAACATAGCATATGATATATTAAATATTGACATTGCTATTACAATTAAAATTACTATAAATATAGCATTTTTTACAATTTTTTTCATATTTCCTCCAATAACCAATTATGTTATCTATTATACTAAATTTTTACGTAAATTACAAGATTTTCCAGTAAATTCCATAAAATCCTCCAAATTTTTATTTGTCCAATCCATTTACTAAATCAATTTTGTAAATAAAAAGAAAAAGTCCTGGTAAAATACCAAGACTAATTTCATTCTGATTTTTTTTTCTCTTACGAAGCACTGCTACAAGAAATTGTTAGAGCTCCGTTTGAACTAACTGAAGTCGTGAACACCAACGTTTCGTTTGTTGTGTTTTTAAACTTCAAATCCCAGCTACCGTAGGAAACACTTGCCTCATTACCTCTGCTTGCATATTTTACTGGCAAGCTGTGGTCATGCTTTTCCAGTATCTGCAAATTTGCAGCTCTGGCTGCTTGCATCAAGCAAGTTGACACAAAACAAATGCCTCCACCATATGCTGTAGATGGCTTTCCGTTTGAATACGCTCCAGCAAGAACATATCCCTGATCTTTTCCACAAGGACCCATAACTTCAGCCCACGAAAAGACCTTTCCAGGAGTCAAAGTCAATCCATTTAACTTTGTCGCAGCAAGCTTAATGTTAGTCCAACTTGCTGTCCCTGTTGAAGTATACAGAGTAATTGTGGACTTAATTCCTCCTGATGTAAAATCATGTGATTCACCACTCTTTGTGGGAATAGCTAACTTTTCACCTGGAAAAATCGTATCATTGATTGTTCTACCATTCAGCTTGGCTAAACTATAAGTTGTCACGCCGAACTTACGTGATATACGATACCACGAGTCACCTTGTTGTACGGTGTAACTGCTTTTAGCTTGATTATCAACCTCAGCATTGTTTTGATTACCACTACTGTTTGATGTTGTAGTACTTGGGATATTGATTTTTTCACCAACCAATATAACATTGTTCAAGCTTCTACCATTAGCTTTCGCCAATGCAATAGCAGAAATTCCATATTTTTTTGCAATCCGATACCAAGAATCACCGGCTTTTACAATATACTCACCAGAATTTTCAGTAGTACTCCCGCTGGAACTATTTGTACTTCCGCAACTAGCTGTCTGCAGTTTTTCTCCGGGAATTATAACCGTATTTATTGTCTTCCCATTGATTTCTGCGAGTTTACTTGCAGTTGTTCCAAACTTCTTGGCAATCCGATACCAAGAATCTCCGGCTTTTACAATATACTCACCAGAAGAACTATTAGTAGTATTGCTCTTAGATGAGTTATTATTGCCAGATAATGGTATTGTCAAGATTTTCCCCTTTAACAAAACCTGGTCAATTGTCATGTTGTTTGCAGCTGCCAAATCGGTTGCAGTTATACCGTATTTGCTAGCAATCCGATACCATGAATCGCCTGCTTTGGCAGTATACTGCTCTGCACTTACATTAATGGTAAGTGCAACTATGAGCATCACAACTGTCAAAAAAGTTGACATGGATTTTTTGAGTATATTTTTCATATGTTCCTCCAAATGGTTCTACCTGCCTTTACAGACAAGTATGTGCTTCTAGCACGTTTTTTACGTCCAGGGATAAAATCAGAAAAAATCCCTCGCAAGAATTTAGCCATTCTTGCTACTTCAAAAATTCTTCTTCAAAATGAAGATTATGAAGAATACATATATTTTACTATAATTTACATAATTTTTCAAGACCTCTTTAAAATTTTTAAATATATCATAAAAATATTATATAAATCGTACTAATACATACAAAAAAAATACCTATTGCTAAATTAGCAATAGGCTTTTTTTATTTAGTTATTGATAAAACTTTATACTTTATAACTCCTGCTGGAGCTTGAACTTCTATTGTTTGATTTTTCTTTGCACCTAATAGAGCTTTTCCCATTGGAGACTCATTTGAAATTCTGTTTTGTGCTAAGTCAACTTCTGTTGAACCAACTATTGTATATGATACTTCTTCGTTAAATTCAACATCTAGTAATTTTACCGTATTTCCTACCTGTACGGTTTTAGTATCGATTTCAGATTCATCTATTATTTTGGCATATCTTACTTTATTTTCTAGTTCAGCTATTAATGCTTCATTTTCTGCTTGTGCATTTTTTGCTTCATCATATTCTGAATTTTCTGATAAATCACCAAATCCTAATGCTATTTTTATTCTTTCTGATATTTCAGCTCTTTTTTCTGTTTTTAAATATTCTAATTCTTTTTCTAGATTATCAAACCCTTCTTGTGTTAATATAACCTCTTTGTTTTCTTCCATATATGTTCATTCCTTTCCGTTTTAAAAAAGTTTATTTTTATCATATTGAATCCCAAATATCTTAATCCTTTTTACTTAATTTGTCAAGTTCTGTACGAACTTTTTTCAGCTCTCTATTTTGTATAAATCCATTCTTTCCTATTAAGTTACTTATTATGCAATTATCTTCATTATATTTTTCTTGTATTGAAAAATAATTTAAATTGCATATATATGATTCATATAATTTTGTTTTATTATAATTGCTTTTTTCATTATTGTTATAAGCAATTTCAATATTTTCAATTATTACTCCTTGATAATAATTACCTAATTTTAACTCATGGTCATTCAAATTTATAATTATTGCATTTCTATTAACCTTAAATTTTTCAAAAAATTCATCTGTATAATCAAAATTTATTATTGTTTTAGCTCTTTTTAATCCTTTTTTACAATTATTTGAAATTGAAAAAATTATATTTTCTTCTTTTTCTAAGTTTATTGATAATCTTCTCATTTTTTTAATTGTATCAGTAACTATGTTTATTGATTTTGCTTCATTGGCTATATCTTTAATTATTTCCTTATTTTTATCATCTTTTATGGTAATAAATATATCTTCAAATCTTAAATCTGTATCTTGATTTTTAAAAATATATTTTAAGATATTCTTTATAATACCTTCCATTAATATTTTCTCTCTTGATTTTATAAGATTATTTAAAATTATTTTACTTTCACAATCTATTTCGTTTGAAATTACTAATTTATTTATATTGTACGTTTTTAATGTTTTTTCAATTTTTTTTATTCTTCTTTTATTTAACTTATTAGAATTCATTTCAATATTTAATTTATTTTCATCTATTCTAATTACATTAATTTTGAAATAAATATAACTAATAATTTTTTGCAATTTTTTAAATTTTAGAGCTTTTTTACAATTTATGTATCCTATTATATAATTCATAAAACACCTACATAATATTTGTATGTAGGTGTTTATTTTTTATTCCATTATTTGTGATTTAACAATCTGCCATATATCGTCTTTTTCAAAACCTTTTTGCCAAAAAGCAGCACCTGTTAAATTATATTTTTTTATTAAATTTAATTTTTGTCTTATAGAGTCTTCATCTTCTATCCACATTTTATATGTTACATTTTTATCTGTATATTCAACATATTTTTGTTGTGCACTTTCAAGCCATGTTGTTTCTGATTTTATATATTTATCTTCATTTTTCATAGCAACTACTGTGCTTGTTACTTCTGAACCATTTTCTTTCCATAATCGTGTATATAAAGGTATTCCTAATATTATTTTATTTGCTTCTACACCTTCTTGTCTTATAAATTTATTTATATTTTTTTCTACCCAATCATAAGAAGCTGTACTTCCTGCTTTTTTAGATGAACTTCCATATTGATCACATGCCATAAATACTATGTAATCTGAAACATCTCCTATAACATTTCTATCAAAACATAAAGACCAACTATCAGATCCATCTGGCTCGGTAACATCAACAGATAATGTTACACCTATATTTTCTAGCTTTGGTTTTAGCTCTATTATAAATCTAGATAAAGCATCTTTATCTGTTTTGTATATGTTTTCAAAATCTATATTTATTCCATCTAATTTATACCCTTGAGCGTAATTTACAATTTGATTTATAATTTCTTGTCTTTTTTCATAATTATTTACCCATTTTGAAAATTCGTCTTTTTTATCTTTTCTGTCATTGTTATTTTGAACCATTGCCCATACTTCATAATTATTGTTTTTTGCCCAATTAATGTAATTTATTCCGTCTATTCCAACATTTTCTTTAACCTGACTATTTTCTAAATAAAAAAATGAAGGTGCTACAACATTTATTCCATCATATTTTGTAGTTATATCATTTTTTGGAGCTTTAGCTACTTTTGAAAAATATTCCCAAGCTATACTTATAGTTTTTTGTTCTTCTTTTTCTTCAGATCTTTCTGTTTTAAAATCTGTTAAATTTTCACTTTTTATATATCCAATTTTTCCATTATCAGTTTTTACTAATGTCCAACCTTTATAATCCTTATTTTCATCATTTGGAACAATTGAAACACTTGTGTCAGCTTGCAATTTTTCCAAAGTTCTTGATAATTCTATATTTTTAGATTTTACCCAAACTTCTTTATTTGTTTTTGCTGTTTCTAGCTGTTTATCTAATGAATCAATTACTACTGTGTTATAATCTGAAACATATTTTACATTTATATTATATACACTTTCTAGAGCTGTAATTGGAATATAATACTTATCATCTTGATTTATAATTTTACATTTTTCCTTTTTATCATTAATTGTTAATGTTTGATTTTTTATATCAAAACATGCTGTTTTTCCATTTGCTGTTGCAATTATATAATTGTATTGTTTTTCAAAAAATATATATCTATCATAATAATTTTCAATATCATCTAAAGATAAATATATTGTTTCATTATCATCAATTATTACTTTTCCATTCATCTTTCCTGTAACATTAGTGTAATTTATAACAAGATTTGTTACATTTTCATTTGGATCTTTTTTGTAATTTGGTGCTATATATAATGCAAATCCAACTAGTGCTCCAAATATTATTACTAAAATTATATTTCTTATTGTTTTCATATGTACTCCTCATTTCTAAAAATATATATACATCATATCATAAATGGGTTTTTTAGTGAAGTATTTTGTCGATATTTGTTTAATAAATTTATTTTAAACAAACTTTCATGATAAAAGAAATTTTTTATTTTATATTTCACAACTATCAAAATAATTGTATTCCTAGTAAAAATACTAGTTACGTGCAACAAGACAAAAAAACCTCATGGTGCTTCACTTCTAAATAATAAACCTATATAAAGAAATTAAAGTGAACCACCCTTGTTTAGCTAAAAAGCTTAACAAAAATGATTCACCCTATTGGATCTTTTTATTCGTATTTTCCTAATAATTTAAACATATTTTCTTTATATTTTTCAACTCCTGGTTGGTCAAATGGATTTATTCCTAAAATGTTTCCAGACATTGCACATGCTTTTTCAAAGAAATATATTAAATGTCCTAAAGTATGTTCATCTAATTTATCAATGCTTATAATTATATTTGGTACTCCACCATCAACATGAGCCTTAACAGTACCTTCCATTGCTTTTTTATTTACATATGATAATTTTTTTCCAGCTATATAATTTAATTCATCTAAATTTTCCTCATCAAAGCCTAAAACAATATCATTTTCAACATTTTTTATATTTAATATTGTTTCAAAAAGCTCTCTTCTTCCTTCTTGTACATATTGACCTAATGAATGTAAATCTGTAGTATATGTTACACCACTTGGAAAAATTCCACTATTATTTTTTCCTTCACTTTCGCCAAATAATTGTTTCCACCATTCTATAAAATAAGATAATTTTGGTTCATATGTTCCTAAAAGCTCTATTGTTTTCCCGTCATCATATAATATATTTCTTACAACAGCATATTTATAGCAATCATTATATTTTAAATTTTCTTCATTATATTTTTCTTGTGCTAATTTTGCACCTTCCATTATACTATCAATATCTATTCCAGCAACAGCCATTGGTAATAAGCCTACAGGTGTTAAAACTGAATATCTTCCTCCAATATTTTCTGGAATACATAATTTAACATATTTTTCTTGCATTGCAATCTTATATAAAGCACCTTTTCTTTTGGTTGTTGTTACAAAAATTCTTTTTCTAGCACCATCTATTCCGTATTTATTCTCCATTAAATTTCTAAAAATTCTAAATGCAATTGCTGGCTCTGTTGTCTTACCAGATTTAGAAATTACATTTATTGATATATCTTTATCTGACACATAATCAATAATTTCATTTATATAATTTGCATTTAAATTATTGCCTACATATAATATTTCTACAGAATCATCTCGTTTAAATTTATTTGTTAATGATTCAATTACAGCCCTCGCTCCTAAGTAAGAGCCTCCTATTCCAATTACAATTAGTACTTGTGAGTCTTTTTTCACTTTATTAGCTATTTTTTTTATTTTTTCGAACTCTTTTTTATCATATGAACTAGGCCATGTTATCCAGCCTGTAAATTCTTGCTTATTTGATGTACTTTTTTCTAAAAGCTTATGTATTTTTTTTACATCTTCTGAGTATTTTAATATCTGAAAATTTGAAATTCCTGAATATTTAAAACTAACTTTTATACCATTTTCCATAATACTGCTACGCCTCCTCTTTTGTTTAAATATAATATATATTAATATTGCATTAAATTCAATAGTTATTATTAATTTTATAAGTTTTACCATTATAACTTTATTAAGCATCACAAAAAAACAGTTATTGTCTTATTATAACAATAACTGCTTTTTATTAATTTTAATTAGTATTTGTATTATTTGTAGCATTATTCGTAACATTAGATTTATTTGTAATATTATTTGCATCATCAGCATTAGTAACTTCTTTTGCTTTTACTCCATATACATTATAAATATTTATATTTCCAATTACATTTCCAGTAGAATCTGTAATTTTCATATAATATTTTCTTTGGCCATTATCATATCTTGAATAGATTTCACTAGCTTCATGTCCACCTATTCTAACACCTGTTTGAACATTTATTATAGAGTATAATGATGTATTTTCTTGAGATGTAGTTAAAAATACTATTGCATCTGTGTTTCCAATAAGTTTTGGTAATACTATTACAGGGTCACCGCTTCCAATTTTCCCTAAATTACATCCAATACCTGCATATTGAGGATTTATTAATATTTTTCCTTCAGTTGTAACAATTCCCCATTTTCCATCTATTTTTATAGGAATGTATTTTCCATTTATTACATATTTATTATCCATATCTGGGTATAAATCACCATCAATACCAATCTGTTGATATTCAGTCTTTAATATTGTTGTTATATCATCACCAGCTAATTTAATAATTCCGTATCTTTCATCTTGTTTTACCATATATAAATCCATATCTTCATCTAACTGTTTAATTAATTGATATTGTGCCTTGATTTTTTCTTCTGCCTTTTGTTTATTTACTAAATCAAGCTTGAATATTCCTTGTTTTTTATCTTCAGACCTTGTTACAATTACAGAACTTGAGCTTTCACAAAATCTAATATCAGAATATAAACAACTAATAATATTATTTCCTTCTTGGTAATCATTATAGTTTGTTATACCATAATCACCTTCACTATTTTTTATTAAAACTAATCCATATTTTAATAATTTTTTATTATAATATGCACAATCATCACCAATTACAGCTAATTTAACTTTATTTGCAGCTATAGCCTCTAAAGCATCTAATGTATATATTGTTATGGTTTTATTTTTTTCGTTATAATTCATTATTACATTAAAACCTAACTGTATAGCTTCTTGACTTGCATAAATTTCTCCATTTACATATTTAACGCCATTCTCAACATTAAAATATTCATATTCTGTGACTTTTTGTGAATCTTCATTGTTCTTTTTACTATTTGATGAAGTCGTCGTATTTGTTGTATTTGTCATATCTGTAGTTTCATCTTGATTATCATCTAATATAATAGCTTTATATATTTGCGATGAATTTGATAAAAAGGATGTATATTCATTAGCAGTTTTTATATAGCATTTTGTTGTATCTTCTCCTTTGTTTTTATACTCATCATTATAATATTCTATATCTCCACCCAATACAGATATTAATTTTCTTACAGATAAATATATTTGTCCATTTTCAACTACTGCATTTTTTGAGTCATTCATTAATACTAATCCTTGTTGAATACCTACACTTTTACCATCTACTTGTAGTTTTAAAGTATTATTCTTTTTAACAATACTAAAAACTGTAAGTATAATTACAAGAAGAATTAATGCCATAATCGTAATTAAAATTATTTTTAAAGTTTTCTTTTTGTTTTGTGCCTGCTCTATCTCTTCATTTTCATCAATTAAATTCATAATAATAATTCCTTTCTTTTGTTTATATCACTATAATTATTTTAATAAATCATCATATGTTTGTCAAGAAAATAATTATTTCTTTCTTCTTAATATCCATCCATTTTCTACATCTATTGGTATCTTCATTTTTACGCTTTGGCCAGCTTTTCCTGGATTTACAAATTGTATTTCTTCATCTGTTTCTGTATCCCATAATTGTTCTATTTTAAACTCATATGGTTTTATTTGGTTTGGAATTATTACTTCTAAATAATCACCAACAACTAATTTATTTTTTATTTCTACTACTATTTTTGAATTAGAACAATCTATTATCTTTCCACCAAATTCATAATTAGGATTATATTGTTTTCCTTCATATTCTTGAAAATCTTTGTTATTTCTATCATTAAAATAAAATGTTGTTAATCCTCTTGTTTTTGTTTTTTCTAGCTCTTTTAAATATTTTGTGTAATCATAATCCTTTGGATTTTTTATGTAATCATCTATCGCATTTCTGTATGCATTTACTACAGATGCTAAATAATATTCTGTTTTCAATCTTCCCTCTATTTTTAAACTATCAACACTCATTTCAATTATTTCTGGAATTTCTTTTATTAAACATAAATCTTTCGAAGAAAAAATATAAGTTCCTTTATCGTCATATTCAACTGGCATTAGATTTCCAGGCTTATTATGCTCTTCTACATAAACGTTATATGCCCATCTACAACTTTGTGCACAATCACCTAAATTTGCACTTCTGCCAGCTAAAAAATCACTTAAGAAACATCTTCCAGAATAGCCAAAACATATAGCTCCGTGTACAAATATTTCTGTTTCTAAATCTTTTGGTGTTTCATCTATTATTTCTTTTATTTGTTTTTTATTAAGCTCTCTTCCTAAAATTACTCTTTTTGCTCCATTTTTGTACCAAAAATTTGCTGTATGAGCACTTACAATGTTTGCTTGAGTACTTATATGTATTTCAATACTTGGTGCTTCTTTCTTTATTATTTCTATTATTCCACCATCAGCAACAATTACAGCATCTACCTTTAATTTTTCTAGCATTCTTGCTTGATTTACTATCTCTTCATAGTTTTCATCCCACGCATATATATTTATTGCAGTATAAACCTTTTTTCCTATGCTATGTGCATAATTTATTGTTTTTTCCAAATCATTATCTTGCATTTCGGCTCTTGTTCTTAGTGATAATGATGATGTTCCCGCATATACTGCATCTGCTCCATATAAAAAAGCTGTTTTTGCTTTTTCAAAAGACCCAGCTGGTGCTAATAATTCTGGTTTTTTCATTTAATTCATTCCCTTCGTTTTTTCTTTTGTGTGATTATATCATATATTTTTTCAAATATCTACAAAATATTTTATATTTGACCGTTGTTTTCTTTTTTGACTGTATTTTAATTTTGTTGCCATTCCGCCCCTTATATGACGTTCTGCTTTGTTTTCATTTAATATTTCTCTTACTTCAGATGCTAATTCAGGATTAATTTTTAATAATCTTTCAGATACATCTTTATGTACTGTACTTTTACTTACTCCATATCTTTTAGCAGCACCTCTTACTGTATCTTTTGAATCTATTATATAATGTGCAAGTTTACATGCACGCTCTTCTATTGATATATTTTTCATATAAAAAACCCCCATACGAATAGTTTTGTTTAATTCTATTCGTATGAAGGCTGTATTAGAACTTTATTGATTTTGATATTTTAATGTATTATTTATTTCATTTAAATTATTACAAAATTTATTTATTGACTTTGTTGTTTTAATATTTCCCAATATCGGAATCATACCTGTATTTTGCAATTTTAATGAATTTGCCCTTGTTATTTGTATAACTCTTTTTAATTCATTATTTTTTTCTTCCATTAGATTTATTTGTGCTTTACTAAATAACTTACGCTTTTCTTTAGATAAAACTAATTGTGGTAAATTACGTTTTTGTTCCATTTTTTCTTTAACTAAATTATTTAATTTATCTTGATTTATCATATTTTTTATTTGACTATTTTGCTCTATATTGCGTAAAAATAATCTTATATCTGATAAACAAGTTTCATCTGTTTCTTCTTTTAAATATGTATACACCTCTGATAATCCATCTTCCAAATAATAATAAGATTTATTAATATATTGTGATTCACTTAATATTAATTGTTTCTTTAAATTAATATTATCTAACTTTGCTTGCTTTAATTTTGCTTTTCCCAATAACTTACTAAAGAAAGAGCATTTTTCTTGTTCAATTTCAAGTCTTTGTTTTTCTAATTTTTTTAATTTAGAATCTGTTATTAATTTTTGTATTTCCTTATTAAAACAGGTTTTAAATATACTTTCCATTTCATTAGAATAACCTTCTACAATATTTTTGCTATCTATAATTTTATTTAAATCTTTTGATAATTCATTAATATTTTTTAAATCATCAATTTTTCCGGCAGAATTAATTTTTTTATGCGTTTTTATTATATTTTCTTTAATTGAGTTTATACTTGCATTAATACTGTCGTCATTCATTTTATCTATATTTAAGGTTATATTCGTGCTATTAGCTATATCCATTACCCTTGCTTCTTCTGATTTTAGTTTGTAATATGTTGTTTCTATATTTTCTGTAATTAAATCAACTTGTTCATTAATTTTTTTCTTGTTTTCATCTAATTTTTTTCTTAGTTCTTCTGCTTTATCTTCTTCTTTTTTTTCAGTATTATTTTTTGCGCTCTTTAATTTTTGCTCTTCTTTTTTTGCTTCACTTACATTTTTCTTTTGCTTTTTTTCTTTCTTTTCTTTACTTTTATTCTCTTTAGTCACCTTTAAATTGTCTTCCTTTATTTTTTTCTCTTCGTCCTTAACAACTTTTATTAAATTTTTCAAAATTACCTCATACGTAATATTTTCTAAATCCAGTTTAGAAAATAATTTATTTTCTATATTATATTTTTGTGCCTTTTTGTAATATTTTACAAAGAATTCATAATTTGGAAAAATTTTTCCCATTACTAAAAATGCATCTTCACTTTTCTCATTTAATTTATAAGATATACCTATTTTTGTTAAACCTGCAATTTTACTTTTTAATTTTTCCTCTGATTTATATGATTTGGGTAAATAACTATTTTTTATAAAATTTTCAAGCTCTTTTTTACTATTTATTTCAAAAATTCTATCACCATATTGTAAAACATATTTACATTCATAGTTTCCTGGTACTTTACTTATTTTTAGCTTTGTTCCATATATTTCTATTAACATATTAATTAAATATATAACATCTCTGTCTTTTGGGGCAGATTTAACATTAGCAGCAAATATATATTGCTTATTAATTAAGCTTTGCTCTTCCTTTGTTTGTGCTCTAGATGTTTCTAATAGATATTTTGTCATCATAAGAGCCAATCTTGCTGTGCCATCTTTTACAAAAAACTTACCATTATCTTCATACAACTCTATTTCATTATTATGATTTAAACTAGTTTGGTCAAGTTTTCGCAATTCTTTAAAATAATAATTTGGATTTTTAAAGTATTGCTTTATCATTTCATCTGATTTATCATTATTAACAAATATTTCTATCCAAGATTTTCCATCATATTCATTACTAACAGTTCCTATTAAATTTTTTAATCGAAAATGTTTGCGCTCTGATGTTACTAAATTCTTATTTTTGAAAAAAACAACATCTTCTGACGGTATCTTTTTAGTTAAATTTGTTGTTTTAACTTTTAATTCACTTGGTATGTTTTTTGTATCTAATCCTATACTATTAAAAAAACTCCTTTTTTGTAAAGATATCTTCTGCATAAATTTTACAACCTCATTTCAACTTTTGTTTCATTCTTAAATGTCCTAATTCAAACCATTCATTATATGCCAAATTTAATTTAAACAATAATTTTGGCTTTGCACCAGCTCTGTTTTTGTCTACAACACAAGCATAATATCTAACATCTGGGTCTTCATATGCTTTAATATCTTTGTATTGCTTTGATTCTTCTATTTCTGAATATTCATAATCAGCATATGATTGGTTATTTATTTGTTTGAATAAACACAATGTATCTAATACTTCTTTTACTGTTCTGCTTGCAGCCATATCATTTATTGTTAAATTAATTGGTGCTGTTGTACTTTCTAATAATTGTAATGTTGAACCAATAAACATTTTATATTTTTGTGCTATATTTGATAATACAGTAGCTGTCTTTTTTATTTCTTCTCCATCCCCTATATGTTGAATATCATTTTTTAATGTATCATAAAATACATATTCAACACCTTCTTTATAATAATAATCTAATATAATTTTATATAAATCATCATTTGTACAGTCCGAAACATGCATAAAACATATTGGGGTATCTTGTTGATTTTCAAGCCAATCTGTTGCTGCAATTACTTGCCTAAACTCTGTAGAATACTTTTTTAATCTTTCTACAAATTTTTCTTGTGTTTCACCATCTTCTTTTATTATAAAACCTTTTTTATCTGTTTTTACTTTCTTTTTATCATCTGGTCTAAATTTAAATTCTAATATTTCGCCTTCTGATTTTCTTATTTTTTGTCCAAATTCTTGTTGCATTTCTGGATTATTTAAAATCGTTGTAATTAAACATAATTTCATTTTTTCTTCTGACATTTCATTTGAAATTATTAAAACTTTTTTCTTTTCTACAAATGCAATATGTGCAGCCAAATTTATTGTAAATCTACTTTTACCACTATTTGAAGGCATTGCAAATGCCATTGTTTCACCAACTCTTAGTCCTTTAAATACTTCTGTTAAAATTGGAAATGGTAATGAAATTCCACTTGTTAATGAATTTTCTCCTTCTAATAAAAAGTCCGTCGCATTAGAATTTAATCTGCCTTCACTAATACCTCTTTTTATTCCAATTTGAGATATAATACTTTCTAGCTCTTCAATAGTCATTTGTTTATATCTTTTATAGCTTTTTATTTCAAGTACTTCTTGTTGGAACTGTTTTGTTGGTGCCTTTATATAATATTTTTTTAATAAAAATAATTTTTTTATTTTTGTATATACCGCTTCAATTGAATAATTTGTTCGTATTGCTTCCTGCTTTAATTTTTGTTTTAATGCATAAATTTCTTCTGAAGTTTTTGGATATGAAAAATCTCTTTTTATGTTTTCTGGTGCATATCTTCCACCTTCTGTAAACAATATACTTTTATATAAATTCATAGCCATTGGATCAGAAAATTGACTATCTTCAAATGACAAATAATATTTTGATATTGATTTAGGATTTTCTAATAATAGTCCTATATATGCATATTCTAATTTTACATTTTTCAGCTCTTTTGGATATTTTGATTCTGTTTCATTATCTATACTCAATATAGTTTCCTCCTTAGTTTATAATAATTATTTTACTTTTCCTAATTTGTTTAATGGCCAAAATCTAAATACAGCTTTTCCTTCTATTTTATCAATTGGAATACAGCCAAATCTTCTACTATCACCCGATACTTCTCTGTTATCACCTAGTACATATACATAACCATCTGGTACCACAACATCTAAAAAGAATCCTTCTGCAGAATCAGTAACTGTTCCAGCATCTAAATATTTTTCTTCTAATGCTTGACCATTTAAATATACAGATTTATTTTTTATTTCTACGTAATCGCCTGGTAATCCTATTACTCTTTTAATAAAACTCGTTTCTCCAAATATATCTATACTAGATTTTATTTTTTCACCTATTCCCTTGGAATCATTTTTATACTCAGCAGTTACATCATCTGGATTATAGCTTGCTTTTGTTACATATGTTGTTGATGGTGCTTCAAATGTTATTATATCTCCTCTTTTAGGATATTTATGTATTTCTATTCCTATTCTGCTTACCCATAAACGTTGTTTATCTTTTAATGTAGAGTCCATTGATGCTCCACTTACCACTGTTGGAAACCCTACAAATGCTTTTATTAATACAACTATAATTAGAGCTATTAATATACATACTATCCATTCAAAAATTTCTTTACTTTTACTATTTTCTTCCATATTGAAACCTAATCTTCCTTTCATTTTTATTCTTCGGTATAAGACGTTTTTATTATACACTTATTTTTTGTTTTAAACAATACGTAAAATGTATTTTTTGCATTTTGTGAGCTTGAGTGTGCTTGTTAATTTTAACTATGTATTGCAATATATGTTATGAGGAGATTGTTGTGATGTTAATTTTTTTATAAGTTTATTATTCCGTAAATGCACTAATAATATTTTTAGCCCTAATAATATTAGTATTAGTCCTCCTACTAATTGTGCTTTCTTTTCATATTTTACTCCAAATAAGTTACCTATTTTTACTCCTATTAGTGATAGTATGAATGTTATTGTTCCTATGCAAGTTACTGAAAATACTATATCGCATTTTAGAAATGCAAATGTTATTCCTATTGCTAATGCATCTATGCTTGTTGCAATTGCTAATACTATCATATTTTTGAAGTCTATATTGTCATTATTATCATTTTCTGCTTCATTCCAGATTTCTTTTATCATATTTATTCCTATTGTTGTTAATAAAATAAAAGCTATCCAGTGGTCAATATTTACTATACTTTGCTGAAATTTTATTCCTAATACATATCCTATTAGTGGCATTATTGCCTGAAAAATTCCAAAGTATAATGCTATTATTATGGCTTTTTTCCAACTCATCTTTTGCATTGATAATCCTTTGCACATTGCTACAGCAAAGGCATCCATTGATAAACCTATGCTTAATATAATTATTTCTGTAAGAGCCATAATTTTCTTTCCTTTCAAATTTATATAAACTAAAACTATATTCTTTAAATAGTATGATTTTAGTTCTTTTCTTATTAATTATTTTTGTGATCATTATTTATTTTTCATATATAACATTTTCTATATAAATTTTAAATCATTCACATTTAAAGCTAGAGATAGTATACACCACCTCTAGCTTTAAATTTTATTTTATTAGCTCTATTATTTTAGGAATAAATATTATTCCACCAACTATTGCTGATGCTATTGCAAGTATTAATACAGCCCCTGCAGATATGTCTTTTGCTTTTCCTGCTAATTCGTTTTTTTCTCTTGTAAACATATCAACAACTGTTTCTATAGCTGTATTCATTAATTCTGCTGATAATACTAATCCTATTAATGTTATACATATAATCCATTCATTTATACTTATTTTAAAAACTATTCCAAGTACTATAGTTAATATTGCTACTAATACATCAAATTTTAAGTTAAGCTCTGTTTTTAATGCATGTCCCCATCCTTTTATTGCATAATAAAAAGGATTTTTATGTTTTTCGTTTTGTAGTTTCATTACTGCTACTTTCCTTGTAATATATTTAGGTTTTATGGATTAACCTATAAACCATTATAAAATTTATGATTTATCTTTTTGTAGCTCTTTATATCTTTTTATTTTCATAGTAGTTGTCATTTCAAAGTCATCTTTTTTTATTTCTAATTTTTTTATAGCTTTATATGATGTAAGCTCTTTGTTTGTTTCTTTTATAATTTTCCATATTACATCATAAACTTTTTCATCAGTTAAGCTATCTTTACCATATTTTTGCTCTATTTCAATTAAGTTTGGAATAACTCTAGCAGTAATAGTTAGCTCTTTACTGTTTTCTTGAGCTTTACCATAAACCATACATTCTTTTATTTCCAAATTTTTTTTCAATAACATTTCTATTTCTTCTGGATATATATTTTTTCCATTTTGTGTTACAATTACATTCTTGCTTCTTCCTGTAATATATAAAAATCCATCTTTGTCTAAATATCCGACATCTCCAGAATTAAACCAACCATCTTCATCAACTACAGCCTTAGTTGCTTCTTCATCTTCATAATAACCAAGCATTAATGTTTTGCTCTTTATTAAGACTTCACCTTCACCTTTTTCATTAGGGTCTTTTATTTTTAATTCTGCACATACAACTGCTTTTCCTGCTGAACCAACACGTGTATCATAATCAGGTGTTAAAGCTGAAATTGGTGCAGTTTCAGTTAAACCATATCCTTGTAAAAATGTTATTCCTATATCTTGAACCCATTTTCCAACTTTAGGGTCAATAGGTGCTGCAGCAGAAACTATAATTCTTAATTTTCCACCTAAATTGTCTAAAATTTCTTTAAACACTTTACGTTTCATATCAATACCAACAGTTTTTAAGGCGTTTGTTACATGCATCATTGAATTTACAACTGCTGATTTGCCACTTTTTTCAATCGATTTATTAATATTTTTATGTATATTTTCAATTAATACAGGAACACCTAACATAGCTGTTGGATGTGATTCTTTAATATCTGGTAATATATATTTTAAACCTTCGCAAATTGCAATTGATGCTCCAACTCCAAATGGATATAAAAATCCAATTGATGATTCATATGCATGGTGAAGTGGCAATACAGAAAACAATCTATCAGTTTCTTTTAAATCAACATATGCACTACAAGAATTTATGTTTTCAGCTAAGTTTCTGTTACATAACATTACACCTTTTGATTGAGATGTAGTTCCAGAAGTAAAAAATAAAATTTTAAATTCTTCAGGATCTATTTCAACATTTTTAAATGAATCGTCTCCAGCCTCTATAAGTTTCTTTCCTTCTAGTAAAACTGTATTTAATCCAACATCTCTTCCTTTTACTTTATCGTAAGAGTTCATTTCGATAAAATATTTAACCATTGGAACATTATCTTTTACTTTATCAATTTGGTCTTTTCTTTTAGCTGAATATATAACAGCTGTTGCTTTTGATCTTTTTATTAAGTTTTCTATTTCATTTACTGGAAGCTCTTTGTCTAATGGAACTGCTATTCCTGCACCACATAATAATGTCATATATGATAAATACCATCCATATGTTGTTTCGCTGATAATTACTATTCTTTCGTCTTTTAAATTTAGAAATTTAGTTAATCCTGTTCCAAAGTTTATAACATCTTCTCCAAATTCCTTATATGTTATTTCTTTATATGGCGTTTTATGATCTGGCTTTTCCAAAATTAAAACATTATCTGCATAATGTTCTGTGCTATAATTAAAAGCATCTTTTATTGTTTTATAATGAGTGCCTTCGTATTGTTTTTTATCTTTTTTGTTTTTTTCTGTTTTTTCTTTTTCCTTTTCTAAATTAATATCTTCAACATCATCAATTTCTTTAAATTTAAATTTTGGAAATTTAAATTTTGGTATTTTTATTTCTAATCCCATTTTTAGCATCCTTCCTTTTGTCTTTTATTAATCTACTTTTTCTACAACAATTATTTTTGAATTTTTCATAAACATAATACTTTGTACTATATTTATTACAGCATATGCAATCATAACTCCTCCTAATACAGCTACAACTGTTCCTGGTGTGAAAATCATATATAATCCACAACCAATCATTATAATTGCAAGTATTAAACTAATTACCCATTCTTTTAAATTTGCTTGTTTTAATGATTGTACAAGTGCAAAACGAGTACAGCCTGTAAAAATAATCCATACACCTATAATAATTCTGAATATTGCTTCTATGGCTGAGGTACAAAATATTACTATTAAACCTGTTATTATTGCAATTAATCCAAAAACTATATCTAAATATAATTCATTGCTATTTGATTTATCTTTTAGGTATTTTATTATTTTTATGAAACCTAATACTAAAAAAACAATTCCTGCAATAAGTGATACTGTTTTTAGAACACCTTCTGGGTCTTTTACTAAAATTGCTCCTATTATTATGAAAACTAGTGATAGTAATAAATTAAGCCATTCTGCTTTTTTTAAAGTTTTAAAAAAATCCATATTTTTTACCTCTCTTTCTTCATTATTATTATGAACAAATTTTTTTCTTTTAGTATTATATCATATGTGTGTAGTTTGGCAAGTGGTAATTTTTTGTTTTTTGGAATATATGAATCAATTATTCCCCGTCTTTCAGAAAGCCATTTCAAAGTGTTATATTTATTTTTTAAACAATTAAAATTTCAACAATTTTATCTTTAATTATTAAAGAGCATTGTTTTTATAAAATTCAAAACACTGCTCTTTTCTTCTTATTTATATTATTATGCCTTTTCTACTTTTTCAATTTCTTCTTTTGATAAACCTGTTATTTCTATTATTACATCTATTGGCATTTTTTTAGCTAACATTTTCTTGGCTGTTTCTATTTTTTCAAATTGTATACCGTCATTTTTTCCAATTTCAATTCCATCGCGCTTTCCAATTTCAACGCCCTCTTCAATACCTCTACAATATCCATATTCTTGAATTGCATTTT